>Ga0247834_1000534_pt1 | contig 73020 bp, 123 predicted proteins | sample LaCruzMarch2015__8_FD_187118 | JGI IMG/M metagenome (GOLD analysis project Ga0247834, IMG submission 187118) | Freshwater microbial communities from meromictic Lake La Cruz, Castile-La Mancha, Spain - LaCruzMarch2015_12m | ecosystem: Environmental > Aquatic > Freshwater > Lake | place: Spain...
AGATATTGAAAATCATAGGTTTTACCAGTGCTGTCGTTCTACCAGTTATCACACTTGTAGTTCTTTTAGGTGTAAATTAATGCTTTAGTTATAACGTATTAATTTATAATCTTAAATAAAGCCCCTAAAAGGGGCTTTTTTCTTTTGATAAACATATTTATATAGAAACAATTTAAAGCTATCATGAAAAAGCAAATCAAAGAAACTATGTCCAAGTCCGATGTATCCAAAGAGATTAAAATCTACATGGATTCTAAAGATTTTAAAGCCAAGATTGAAAAAATTGTAAAAGATAGAATTAAAAACGAAAAAGAGTTAGAGGATAAAGTTGTTGATATAACTAAAAATGTTCTAACACAATTATATAAAACCCTTTGGACAAAAAGAGCTACTTGGGTTAATAATTTAACTAATAAAAATAACTAAAAATGAAGAGAGTCAGAATTACTGAAAGTCAAGCTAAAGCATTAGGTTTGATTAAAATTAATGAAAATAGCGGTGAAGAAACTGGTATGAAAGCGGTTAGTTCGGCACTAGGCCCAAAACCTGTTAGAATTGTAATATCTGGGGACTCAGTTCCAAAACTTAAAGACATCATTATAAAGGCGATAAAAAGACAAGACCCAGAAACTAATGTTGCTTATTTTGAAGCTACTGGTAAAATAGTTGGGAACGTTAATGAATATAAATTAGAATCGGTTAAAAGAGATATAAAACAAATCGATTCAATGATATCCGTAGAAAAGAAATCGTTAAATAAAGCTTTAAAAGAAAACAAAAAAAGTGTTCTAAAAATAACCAAAGAGCAATACAATAAATTGGTTAAATCTGGTTTAATAAAAGAAGCAGCACAAGATGTTAAAGTAAAGGGCGGTCTAAAAAGAGTTGATAAAGCTTTTAAACAAGAAATGCCAAAATTGATGAGCGAGACAAAAAATTTGATAGAATACATGTATGGTAAAACTCAAACCTTTCCACCTTTTTGGAACAAGTTTGGTTTAACTTACGAGGAGATTTGCGAAGCTTTATCAAATGAAGGTATTATTATTGAGAATGATGGCTGTTGGAAACTTTCAAAATCAATGGGTACACCAGATATGGCTATTAATACTGTTATGGAGAAACTAAATAAAATGATGAATAATGGCCGTGAGTTAGAAATGGAATCTGATAGCAATTATCTAGCTGGTACGGAATATGATAAAAATGCACCATGGAATCAAAAGTCTGATACTACAACACCAACAAAACCAAAACAAAGAGTTTTTAATGTTGTTTATTATAATAAAGAAATATGTATTTTAAATGATAAAGAAGGTAATCAGTATGCGTTTTTTTATGATTCAATACCTAGAGAAGACTTTGAAGAATATGCCGAAATACCTAGAGAATACATTGGGAAAGATGAAGATGGAGACCCAGAATTTGAATATAGTGATGATTGGGATGTTGATGAGGGTGTGTTGGATGGATATGTAAACAATAATTTGAATAGTTTTTCTTATGGTGTTGGTTTGGATGATTTTGAAGAAAGTAAAGATATTGTAAAAATAGATTCTGAATTAAAAGATGATTTGATGAGGGTATATGATAAAGATAAAGGTTTAATTCGTGTGCTATCAGCAGTTGAAGAAAATTATTATTCAAACCCTAAAAAAGACGATGAGTTAATGAAAAAATTTTTTGATAGTATTATAAAAGCAACGACACCACAAGGTGAAAGAAAACCAAAAACAAAAGAAGAAGTAAGACAGATGGCCATAAAATTTGCAAAATTGTATGATAAACCTGTTAAGCATTATTTGGATAAACTAAATAAAGAATATGGTATTGAAGAAACAACTACAGCGGTATCTTCTGGCTCCTATACAGGACCTTTCTTAGGCGAACCAGCAAAGACACCAGAAGACCCTAATAAACTTGATGTACCAGTTGTTGGTGAAGTAACTGCTGGAAGCGGTAGTGTTGGTGCATATGACGCAAATGCTTTACCAAATATAGCTCGTGACGGTAAATTTAAAAGCAATCCAACAACCCCTAAAGCGTTTAAAAAAACACAGTATTCAAAAGGTGGGTTTGTAAAATTTAATGATTGCGTTAAATTAAATAACAAACCAGCTGGTGCTGGTTGCAGCCAAGGAGCAGTTGATAATGTTGTTAAAGTTGTTCAAACAAAAGGCAATATAAACGCACCATCTTTAGGTGAAGGAAATAACTAACTTTACTTAAAACTAAGATATTTATTATAAAATCAATAAAATGAACAAGAAAACAATAAAAAACCACCTAGTGAAAAGATTTTTGTCTGAAGAGGTTACTCCAGGTATTTCTGTTACAAAAAATGCCTTGAACCAATCTAAGAAAATTAATGCGCAAGGTTTAAAAGATATTGAAAAGAACATTGCTGATTTCGAAAAAGCTGTTAGACCAGATGCTAACGCAAAAGAAATGGCGCCTAGTAAATTCAACTACGAAAACAAAGACGAAAAAACTTATCACGACCAAATAGAAATCATGAATGGTCAAGAAATGATTCAGTATTCATCAGACCCTAGTGAAAGATTTAAAGAAAGAGCTCTAGAAGCTATTGCTGGTAGCTCTAATATGGGTAATAATCCAGAATGGGCCAATGTCTATCCAAAACAACAGGGATTTACAGGCCCAGAATTTGGTAAAAATTTGGTTAAAAGTATAAAGAATTCTACAAAGAAAAGACAAGAAGCTGATAAAGGTCTTTATAGCTTTGGTGACGATATAGAAAATGAAACTAGAAGCAATTTAATAAATACTAAATTTTCAGCTTTATCAGAAAATAAAGATAACAATAAAACACAAATAAAAGAAACAATGAAAAGAGTAAAATTCAAAAATCCATTTAATGGTGTTGGAAATGCATTGAAACTTATCCCAGAAGGATATAGAGTTAATAACAAAGTATTTGAAATGACTGACGGCAATGAAACATACAAAATACGTTGGGAAGGCAATTTATCAGAAGGTAGAGCAGTTGTATTGACAGCAGCTGATAAAAGTCTTGTTAACGAGGACATAACAAGAATGAAACAATTGTTTGGTTATAAGTCACACGAAACTCTTGGTACTTTAAAGGGTAAAGAAAGAATTGATGAAAACAAAGTATTTTCTGACATTTGGAAAAAAACAAAAACTCTTTTGGAAACTGAAGACATGGAAGGTGCTGACGCTAAAGAAGGCAATTGGGATGACGTGTCAAAAAGCGCTCCAGAAGCAACCAAGCATGTTAAAACATCTGTTAAAAAAGATGCCGCTATTGCTAAAGGAAAAGAAGGTAATCCAGAAAAAGCTGTTAAACACGCCCCAGAAGCGAAATCACCAATGAAAAGTTCAAAAGGTGTTAACATAGAATCAGACGCTGATGCTAACGAAGGAACATGGGAAGCTGCTGCAAAACCACAAGCACCAGAAGCAAAAAAACATGTTCATTTGAAAGAATCTGAAATGGAAGAAACATATATGGACGAAGCTGAAATGGAAGAAGGTTCTTTGGTTGATGAAGGATATATGGATGAAGCAATGTTAGATGAAATGATGAAAACCGAAGGCTGGGTGAATGAAGAAGAAAATGAAGAAGATAATGAAGAAGATAATGAAGAAAAAGAAGATTCATGGGAAAAAAATGACGAAGAAGGTGATAGCGGAGAAATAGAACCAAACGCTGCTGATATTAAAGCCGATACCCCAGTTTCTAGTAATGATGGAGAAGAAGATGATTTGGCAACCCCAACTTCCACAAACTTCAAATTATTGTTTAGTCAATCAAGCGGTGAATATTGGATTGATAACAACGGTATCAAAACCCAAGTTCCAACCAAATATTACTCAATAGCTTCTGACAAAACCAAAAAGGGTGCTGAGAAAGCATCTAAGATTGCCGCTCTTATGGCAAAAGATGCTGAAAACGCTGCCGAAATGGGTGATGAAGAAGAAATGTAATTAAAATTTTTAAGAATAATTTAAAATAAAAACCCCCACTTATGGGGGTTTTTTTATTTTATAAAGATATTTATTAACAGCAATGGTTACATAACAAAAAAGTAAATAGTTAATAACTATTTTTAAAATTATTCAGAAAAAAAAATGAAAAATAATAACAAAAAACAATAAAAATATAAACATGACACCATTACAAAAATTACAAGAAAAGATTGGTGTAAAGCCAGATGGTCAATTTGGACCTACTACATTAAAGGCAATGAGAGATTATTATAAATTAAGTGATGAAAAAATAGCACATTTTTGTGGACAAGTTGCACATGAAACAGGAAACTACGCAGCTTTTACTGAAAACTTAAATTACTCTGCTGATGGTTTGAAAAAAATATTTCCTAAATATTTTCCAAACAATTTAGCGGAAAGTTATGCCCGTCAACCAGAAAAAATAGCTTCCAGAGTATACGCAAATAGAATGGGAAATGGAGATGAAGCATCAAAGGAAGGATTTTTATTTAGGGGTAGAGGTGCGTTGCAAACCACTGGCAAGTCAAATTATAAAGCTCTTTCAGAGTACTTAAAGAAACCAGAGTTATTAGCAAATCCAGACTTGGTTGCAAATGATTTTGCTTTTGAATCTGCTTTGTTTTTCTTCGAAAGCAATAAGCTTTGGGTTATTACTGATAAAGGCGTTAATCCAGAAACAATTTTAGCTTTGACAAAAAGAATTAATGGCGGAACCAATGGTTTAGACCACAGGACTGAATTGACGAATAAATTTTATGGTTGGTTGAAATCTTAAGTGTTTATTTTAGTACCCTATTATGTATATTTATCAATAGGGTATGAACGAAAAACACAGAAATTTTTTAACATATATAAACAAACCAATGAGCAGAGAAAGCATCACGATGGTTTATGATGCAAACAATGTTAAGTTTGAACGGTGTGAGCTATATAATGATTTTACGCAATCTTTATTAAGGATTGTATTTGAAACGTATATGGGTGATGAAATAACCGATTCAATTGGCAAACTAAAACACTTTAATTGGTGTTGGGATAAAAATACAAAAAATTTTAAAAGAGAAGGTATTATTTTTGAAGGGGATAAACTTTATGAGTATTTTTTAGAATACACCATTCAAGTTTTTTATTCAGCTGAAAAAAAGAACATTAATTTTTCAGATAAAGATAGTTTAAATTTGTGGGTTGATTTGTTTGATTTCTCAAAACAAAAAACAAATTCTGACATGGATACGTTTATTGAAATTTACAAAATTTTTGAGAAATCACAAAAAATAGCATAAAAATTGCCACTTACTATTGATTTTTTGTTTTATTGTAGTATAATTGTTTTATGAATACTGAAAGAATATTTAAAATTGTAATGACTGATTTAAGTGGTGAAAGACTAAAATTAGAAGAAGACTTAGAAAGAGTTATAAATTCAAATTCAGAATCTGAATTTAAAACACAACAAATTAAATCAATTGTTAGTAGAATTGTAATAGTTGATGCTAGTTTGGCACAGTTCTCATCAATGATGAATAATAACAATACAAATAAAAACGAAACAGAAAATGGAAAAGTTTAATGAATTAAAAACATTGATTGCTTCTTTAGAAGAAGATGCGACAAAATTCTTTAATAAAGACAACAAAGCGGCTGGTGTAAGACTTAGAAAAGGTTTACAAGACGTTAAGACTTTAGCTCAAGCTATTAGAGTTGAAGTTTCTGACAAGAACAAAAATGGAGAGTAATATGCTTTTGGAGATTGTCAATAGAATATTGATAGTATTATTTTTTATGTCTTGTTTGGTAACAATCAGACATGCATACTTCTTTATTCAAGCACTAATAACATCAACCAGTGAGGAACCAAACAAGTATAGGCTTTCACCAACATCATTATTTTTTTTGTGTGTTTCAATTGCTTATGTTTTGTCAGTAATTTTTACTGGAATAAAAATATAGTTGAATGTCAAATATACAAAAGACTTTAGATGCACTGCAACCTTATGTTATAGGCATCAGATATTTGGAAGGCACCGCAGTAGTTGATGCTGTATTTAAAGAAGGTTGGTCAGTTTTGGATGACCCTAATATTAAAAAGATAAAGGGTAATGAAGAACTTAACTATTTTATGTTTTACAGCGAATCTGCTAGTATTGGTTTGGATGAACTTCTTGGCCATGTAGATAAAGTAATAAAAGCTAACCAAGAAAGAGAAAAGAAGCATGAACTTTTGCGTGAAAAGGTTAATGAACTAAAAGAACTATTCAAAAAGAATTCTTTGAGTCGATTAACTAGATTAAAATTTGTTTTTGGTGAAGAAGACTTTGTACCGAAATTGGATGAGTTTGAAGTTGATGACACACTAGACGATTCACCAATTGTGATGCAAGAATCTTTAGTAACAGAAGAACCAAAAGTTAATAACGTGCCTTATTTAGATGGGGAAGTTAACTCTATAGACCTTACTGAAGAAGAAAAAGAAATACTAGAAGAGGAAGCTAGAGCTGAAAGAAATAGAAAAGCTATAGCAACAAAGAAAAACACACCAGCATCTAAAATAGCTAGCAAAATAGATTTACCACCTAAGAAAAAAATAGAAATGGTGATTGCTAATGATGATTATGATTCCGATTGTGATTGTGGACCAGAAGAAGCTTGCTCCAAGTGCATAGATAAAAAAGGTCTGTAATAATAAAGCCCCATTTAGGGGCTTTTATTATTTTTGGTGGTGTCTTTCAAAGGCTTCTTGTATTGTGTGGGTTAACCACACACCAGCTGCCGATACCAGCCCGTTTAAAAATGTCATCAAATAAGGGTTGTCGACACCTAAAGCGCCAACTGGCGTCAAATGCCCATAACCAAAGTGAAACATTGTATAACTAACTACAAAACCCATCCATGTGCCTAAACACATAAAACAAGTAAATAATTTATGCAAACTGTAACCCCCAGTACCAAATTTAGCTAGAAAGTTTCTCCAGCCTTCAAAAATAGAACCGTAAATCATATTATTACAAGCTCCGTAACAAATTAAAATAAAAATAAATGTCATCATATGTTTTTAATTACAATAATACGACTTATCTTTAAATTAGTCAATATTTATAATCATGAAAACGTTTATAAAAAAACTACTTAGAGAGTCAATTGCCAGACCTACAGCTGTTGGTGTTTTAATAAAATGCGATAAAACAGATAAAGTATTTCTTATGTTAAGAAACGATAAGAAACCAACTTGGTCATTGGTTTCTGGTGGGTTAGAAAACGGTGAAGAACCTATAGATTGTTTGAAAAGAGAAGTATCTGAAGAGTTGTCAATCGACCCAAACATTATAAGTTATAAAAAAGTTGGTGTGGAAGATATATCAAGTAAAAATTTAACATTTCATTATTATGAAGGCTTGACTTCTAACGAATTTGTTCCTAAATTGAACCATGAAAATTTAGAATGTGGTTGGTTTGAAAAAGATAACTTACCATCACCATTGTTTATTGGAATGAGTAAAAAAATAAAAAACATATGAGTAGAGACGCTTTATCAAGGGAATTTGAACTTGTTGAAAAACAAAAGATAAATGACAAATATGTTACTGCTTTAAAGAAAGCGCAATTTGCTAATGAAATTAAAGCTGGCCTTGGGGCTAAAATAAAAGAAAACCCTAATAAAGTTATAATAATAAAGAAATCATGGGGGCAAAAAGCCTTATCATGGTTTAAAAATATTTTCACAAAGTTTTAATATGACATACGAACAGTTGATAGAAACCATATCCCTAATAGTTGAAACTGAAAAAATACAAAAGGTTGGTTTAAATCTTCATTATGAATTAGATGAAAAACAGCATTTGATTTTAAACGAAGAAATATACAGAAGAACAAACCTATACTCAAATAATTTTACACCAACAGATGAGTTTGAAGTTATGATTGCTGGTATACTTGTAAAATTTACAAAAATAAAATTGCAAGCTTAAAAAATTATTAGTAACTTTGCAATCGTTATGAAAAAACTATCGTTTATATTTTTACTAAGTTTTATCTTAGTAGCTTGTTCAAAAGAAGACATGACGCCTGGTAGTTATACACAAGGTCAACCGCAGCCTGAAGACACAACTAGCTGGCAATCACTTTATGAGGATGCTGGCGTGTTACCTAGTTGGGGTAACGTTAATCAAACAAATGAGTTGGTTGGAACATCTTGGGTTTTAACACATTTACAAATAGGTTTGACAACACAACCGTTACCAATTGATACTGTAAGGTTTATAGATAATGTTTATTATACGATTAACAGTGGTGCTGTAAGAACTTATCAGTTATCAGTTGGTGTTGCCACTAGTAGTAAATCACTTACATTGAATTATCATTTCCCATTTGGAAGCGGAAACTATAAAGGTGAAGTGGCTTCGACATTTGTTAGTGATGGTGTGATTTATAATTGCGAATTTTATAATACAAACACTAGCACGATGATGGTTAGAGCGTCTTTCGTAAAAATTTAAAAAATATTTTCAAAAATACTTGACACGAGGATTAAAATTTAGTACCTTTGCAAAACTTAATATAAAAATCAAATATTATGAGTAAACTTTTAGCTGCAATGCAAACAAATGACACGCTTACTTTGAATGGTATGCCTACAAATTCTTCAAGCCTTAACCACTGCGTTAACTTGTTTTTTCAAATAGGTGCAATGAGAGGTCAAGACAAAGTTCGTCTTATAAATGCTTTTACAAAAGCGTTTGGTGAAAACCCTTTGACAGCCATGAAACTATTATTCTGGGCACGTGACGTTCGTGGTGGTGCTGGTGAAAGACAAATCTTTAGAGATATTGTCGAATATCTTGCAAAAAACCATAAAGATGCTATGGCTAAAAACCTTCACCTTATTAGTGAATATGGTAGATGGGATGACCTTCTAATTTTGATTGGAACGCCTTTGGAAAAACAAGCTTTAGAGCTTATCGAAAAAGGTATGACAGATAAAAACGCTTTGGTGTTTAAATGGATGCCACGTCCAAATGTTACAAATCGTGAAAAGAAAAGATGGGCTGCTGCCGTAAGACAATACATGGGTCTTTCTCCAAAAGAATACCGTAAGTTGTTGGTTGAAAACTCTAACACCGTTGAGCAATTGATGTGTGCTAATGAGTGGTCAGCTATTCAATACTCTAAGTTGCCTTCTAAGGCTATGAGCGACTTGATGAAAGCGTTCACAAAACATGACAAAGAAAGATTTGCTGCTTACTTAGAAAGAGTAAACAAAGGGGAAGCCAAGATTAATGCTGGTGCTGTATATCCATACGACATTGTGAAAAACTTAAGATTTGGTGACAAGTCTGGGGCTAACGCACAATGGAATGCTCTTCCTAATTACCTTGAAGGTAGCAAGGAAAGATTTCTACCAGTAGTTGACGTGTCTGGTTCCATGTCATGCCCAGCTGGTAACAACCCTAACGTTACTTGTATGGATGTTGCAATCTCTTTGGGATTGTATATTTCAGAAAGAAACGTTGGTCCCTTCAAGGATGCGTTTGTTACCTTCTCAAGCGACCCTAAATTGCAAGTACTTAGCGGTAATTTGCAAGAGAGATTTAACCAACTTGCTAGAGCTGACTGGGGCATGTCAACCAATGTTGAATCGGTATTCCGTTTGATACTTGACAAAGCGAAAGCTTCTAATGTATCAGAAGAAGAAATGCCAACCATGATTCTGATTATGTCAGACATGGAGTTCAACGCTGGAACTCGTGGTAACTGGAGCCTTAGCGCTCAGCAAATGTTCGAAAGAATGTACGCTGAAGCTGGCTACAAAATGCCTAAAGTTGTTTACTGGAACATTCACTCTAAAAGTGATAACTTCCCAGTACACTTTGACAAGAGTGGCAGTGCGCTTGTGTCTGGTTTCAGCCCAGCGTTGTTAACCAACTTGTTGGGTGGTAAAGATTTGACACCAGTATCTATGATGCTGGATGTTATCAACTCAGCACGTTACTCTGCGGTAACAGTCTAATTTCAAAGGGGTTTGAGTCGCATAGCGTCTCAGCCCCTTTTTTGTGTTCATAATAAAGGTGTATTCTGCAAAAAGAAAACCACAATTATTAATGTTCAACTATCAATGTAGGAGCCGCTTCCTCTATTTTTTTTAAGCGGTAAAACTTCAAAACAGGGTTAGAAGTAAAAGCCCCAACACTTTGATTGAGCACAAAAAGGAAGCCCCAGAAATGGGGTTTTCTTATTTTTACTATTTACACTTATTTTTAAAATACTTAAATTTGGGTATGAAAAAAATAGTAATAAAAGAAATCGACAGACTTAATAGCACTGTCCACAAACCAAAATCAATATCTGAGTATTTAATCTATGTTATGTTAGATGATGTAAAGTTAAAAGCGTATACTGAGATAGGTGAAGCTGCTAAAAAAGAAAGAGTAAACGAACTGTTGCTTACTCATTTTATAACAGAACAAAATAACAAAATAAATACTCAAGACATGATACAAGAAATGTCTTTGGAAGAAATTAAAAAAATGTAATTATGGAAAACAATTATCCTTTGGTTCTAGTGTTTTATTTACTCTAATTTGTTACGTTTAATATCCCTATTTATTTTGCTACACAATGGTTGTAAATTAGTATAATGATTTAATCTAATGACATCTTCTTCAGTGATTGCTGTTGAAGTTGGAATTATGTGGTCAATATCCCAACCATAATTAAATTCACCATTATATTTACCATGATTATCCCAGTTCATCCATGGCTCAAAGTTTGATTCCAAATGAGTTTTTAATACTTCAAACGAACAACCTAAAATATCTATCGTTTTACATTCTTTAACGAAACCATTTCGCTTAATCATAGACCTAAAAGCATTTCTAATATTGACTTTTAGTTTAAATAGTGGGTCTGAAGAATATTTTTTAGTAAACCAAGTGTTAATTTTTTCTCTATTTTCTTGTCTATATTTATTTGCATAATCTAATGTGTATTTTTTATTTTCCGCCCTCCATTTTTTCTGTTGCTCACTAATTAACTCTTTATTTTCTTCTCTGTATTTCTTTAATCTTTCTTTTTCTTTAGCTAAAAACTCATCATTATTTCTATAGTTTTTACTATAAGTTTTTCTATACTCAATATTATTTTCTAACCAAATTTTATGTTTTTTATTTATCTCTTCTTTGTTTAAAAAATAATATTTTTTATTGTAGTTTCTTTTTTGTTCTATATTTTCTAAATAGTTTTCTTTAACACATAATTTACAATAGTTTTTATAACCATCTTTCTGTGCCTTATTTCTACCAAATTCTGTCAATGGTTTAGTAAGTTTACATCTACTACAACGCTTATTTTCCATCATTTAAAGAATTAAAACGCTGCTCCAACAACCAGTTGATTAATTTGGATTTATTAACATCTTCTATAACCATCTTATCGTAATTTTCGATGGATATGGTAACACTGAGTTTACCTTTCTTTTCTTCTAGTGATTTTGATTTTCTTCCCATATTAGTATGTATTTATACTAATAAATATCTGTAAATAATAAAAAAGTAATAATTTTATTACTTTTTTGAAAAATATTTTGTTAGCAATAAATCAATTAGTTTAGATTTATTGAAATTACCGTCATCCAGTTTTTTGATTATTTCTGGTGATAAAGCGATTGTGATAATTTTATATTCTTTCATAGTTATAAATATAGATTAAAAATAAATACAAGTCAATACTTGACTTTATAAAGGAGTTTTAGTATTATTGTGGTAAAAAATATGGAAAACTGTAAATTCCCTCTCGTTATTGTCTTTTACCTAGACAGCGAACTTATGAAAAACCCACAAATCATAAAACCTTTTGCTGAATCTATTGATAAGATGTTAGCTTTTAAAAAAGCTAATGCGTTGGCTTTCTTTTTACCAACAAATGGTGAAGAACGTGTTGAATGTATCAATCCAGTTACGGTTAAAGAAGAAGATATGGAAAAAGTAAATAAATTGATTCAAGACATCAAACAAAATTTCTCTATAGGTGTTGAAATGGATTTACCAGTTGATGAAGTTGTTGTTGAAGATGAAACCGAAGGAGGTAAACCATGTGATTGTGGAAGTAACCCAGATGGAAAATGTAAATGTGATTAATATGAACCATCAAGAAAAAGCAATTTTATATGATAATTGCATTCGTGAAAGCGATAGACTTCAGAGAGAAAACTCTAAATTAAAATCAGAATATGTCGCTAATATACCGCCACATATAGAGAAACAAATAAAAAACAATGATGCTAGAATTGCCGTACTTGTTGCTAGACTAGAAAGTCTTTTTAAGTAAACAATGGATAAATCTAATATTTTAGCTTTCTTAAATAGACATTACAGAATCGAAAACGATTCTTTTTTTGATATTACGTTAGATAAAAAAGTTTATGGTTCTGACATATTGGAACATTTGAATGTGGTGTTTTCAATAGACGAAAACATAAACAAAGAATTAATAAAGGAATGGGCGTTAAAAACAATAACATTAGAAACCTTTCAAGAAAATTGGGAATTCAATAGACCTATTCCAGAGGTTGGTAGATATGAATTAAAAAGAATGAATAGATTTATAATAACATTTCCAGAACACTTCAACATACCACAATGGGTTGCTCTTGAAACATCTAGACCATCAGCTAGATTAATAACGAAAGATATTTTAGGTTTTAAATTGTTTAAGAAATTTGTTTGGGATGATATGATTATAAAAATGAGAGACCCAATTGGCCCATCAACATCACAATCTCTTATGGATTTAATTCATAAAAGTTTATATGAAAAAAAACAAATAATCAAAGATAAATTTGATTTAAAATTAGAAATGCTTGACCCAGTAGGTCATGTTGTTGAAAAGTGGGCTCTTTCTAATTGTGAATTTAAATCTATCCATTTTGGTGAACTATCTTACCAAATAGACGACCCAGTTGTTTGCTCTTTAGTAATTAAATTAGGTGATGTAGTACTTGAATATTAAGGTCTAGTGCTACGTCTTCTTATTTTGGTATAAGGCCAATTTGTCTTATTGTGTATCAAGTCGTACATTCTACCTATATTAGCTTTACTGGCGGTACCCATAAACATAAGGCTTTTTATCTTTTGTTTTTTCGCTATTTTTGCTAATGTATGATGTAGCCTTTGAGCGTCTTCCATATTTTTACATAAAACCATATCAAATTGGTCTTCATTGTATATGATTAATTTATTGTATACAACAATAATTTGCTTTACCATTTTTTTAGCGTGGGCCCCAGCAACCAACCTCTTAACAACTTCTTTTATTGTTGGTCTTTCTTTTTTTGGGTTAAAACCGTATATCCAAAATGTTTCCTCTATTTGATATTCATCTGAATGTAGGATGGTCCAATCACCCAAAGGTGGTTCTATATATGTTCTTCCAAAGTCATCCCTAAGAGTTCTAAATGTGTCTGTTTCTTCAGTTGGTTTTGTTACACATATTTGATACTTAACTGGTTTTATACCTTTTGTATTAATAAACTTTTGTGGAAACATCACTATATTTTCACCTTTTATTCTATGAAAATTAATGAATGCGGTTTCCCTAGTTCTACATCTATGTAGAGTTTTCTTGTAAATACCGTTTGCTATTAAAACTACTCTATATTCCACGATTTATTTGGATTGTTAAATAAATTTACGTATCTTTACAAAAAAATAAATACCAATATGTTTAGAAAAGACTATTACGAAATACTTGGCGTAACAAAAGAAGCTTCAGCTGAAGAAATAAAGAAAGCTTATAGGGATTTGGCAAAGAAATGGCACCCTGACAAAAACCATAACAATGCAGAAGCTGAAGAAAAGTTTAAAGAAATATCTGAAGCGTATGAAACATTATCAGATACGGTTAAAAAACACAAATACGATAATAATGACCGTTTTTCTGGTTTTAATTTTGATTTCTCAAGCATGGGTCGTCAAAGACCTATGAGAGTTGGGGAAAATATTAAGTTAAATTTAAAACTTACATTGGAAGAAATATTTTCTGGTGTTAAAAAATCATACAAATATAAAAGAAAAGATAGTTGTTCCTCATGCGATGGTCATGGCGGTAGTGATTCTCAAACTTGTCCAAGCTGTAACGGCACTGGAGCCGTTGTTCAAATATTTAACACACCTATAGGTCAAATTAGACAAGCCATGGAGTGTCCAACTTGCAATGGCTCTGGTCAAACGTATAAGGATAAATGTAACGTATGTAATGGTGAAAGTGTAAAATTGGTTGAAGAAACGATTGAGCTAGAGATACCATATGGCGTTGCTGATGGGGCTACATTTGTCATGGGTGGCAAAGGTAATGCAATTAAAAGTGGTAGACACGGTGATTTATATTTTGTGGTAAATGAGTTGCCACACCATAGGTTTGTTAGAGATGGAAACAATTTAAAAATTAATTTAAAGCTATCGTACCCACAACTAGTATTGGGTGATAAGGTTGCAGTTGAAACAATTGATGGTAACAAAATTAGAGTTAATATACCAGAGTACAGCCAATTAGATTCTAATTTAAAAGTTGTTGGTAAAGGAATGACTGAATTTAGAAGTGGTAATCGTGGTGATATGATAATAAATTTAGGGATAACAATACCTAAGAAGATTGATGATGAGACTAAAGAACTCTTGGAAAAATTAAAGACTAAAATTTAATATGCTACTTGCATGTCTCAAAATTATGCAGTAGATTTGCAACAAGAATAACAAAAAAAATTAAAAACAAAATTTATGGCTAAGTACGAAGAACCTTTTGAGGACACACAATCACTATTTAACGAAGTTATTGAAACAACTGGGTTAAACAACTACATGAACATTAATGTTCTTGCTGATAACAAAGCAAAAGACATTTTTAAAGTTAACAAATCTAATGAACTTCTTAAGTACAGAACTGGTGACGATGTTAACATTATTTTAAATGAAAGTATTTTTGACAAATTAACTAACGAACAGAAACGAATCGTTGTTGAGGAAGCGATTGCTTATATCTCTTTTGATAGTGAAAAGGATAAAGTAATCATCACCAAACCAGACTTTATAGCTCACAGCGGTATTTTGCGTAAACACACCTTCAACACTGTTGAGGTTGTAAGAGAATCTGTTAAAACTCTTTATCAAGCTCAAGAACAAGAAGAAGAAGAAAACGTACAAACAACAAATTAAAATGACTGTAGAAGAAATACAAGAAATAAATCCAGAAGCATTAATTTGTGATGGATTTGATGAAGCAATAATAGGCATGGCTGAGAGAATTAATCTCGGCCCTGTCGTTGCTTACAGTTTTGAAAAAATACTAGACATACTAATCAATAGAGATGGAATGACATATGAAGAAGCTATTGAATATTATGAATATAATATTGTTGGTGCTTGGATGGGTGAATTCACACCTGTATTTATAACAAATTATCAAAATTATTAAATGAAAGGATTATTATTTAACATGTTGAGGACTCAATTAGAATCTCAACGAAGCAAAGCTTTGCTAACACTACATTTACTAGCCAATCATTCAGTTGGAATTGGTGACCATTCAACTGGGGATTATTATAAAAATGCTGATGAAGCATTAACCATGTTGGCTGAAGCTAATGATAAACTTGAAACACTAGCTAAGTATGTAGAATCAGAAAGTGCAAAGTATTCAACAGAATGTTAACTAACTAAAGAACAATAAAAATATAATACAAATGAATATCGCAAACGAGTTTAAAGATTATGCTATAAAGCATATGGGTGTTTCATCGCTGAATTTTTACCATTGGGAACAGCTTCAAGAAAAGCTGTATGGTTCCAGTGCTTCGCTGACACCATATATTTTGGAAGAAAGAGAAATGCGTGTAACACAGATGGATATTTTTTCCAGAATGATGATTGACCGCATTATATGGTTAGCTGGACCAGTTAATGATAGAATGAGTACCGTTGTTCAAGCACAACTTATGTTTTTGGATAACTTAGAAACAAAAGATATTACTTTGCATGTTGATAGTCCAGGTGGTTCTGTAAAGTCTGGCTTGTCTATCGTAGATGTTATGGATTATGTTGCGTCTGATATTGTAACTATAAACACTGGTATGGCTGCAAGCATGGGTAGTGTTTTGCTAGGTTCTGGAACCAAAGGAAAGCGCTATAGCTTACGTTTCAGTAGAGTTATGTTACATCAAGTATCTGGAGGTGCTGAAGGGAACATTCAAGATATTCGTATTAGTTTAGCTGAAGCTGAAAAATACAATGAACTTCTTTTTGGTCTTCTTGGTAAATATACAGATAAAGACCCAAAACAAGTTATGGATGACGCTAGCCGTGATAAATGGCTAAATTCAGATGAAGCTCTTGCTTATGGAATAATAGACAATGTTATAACGAATAAAAAGAAAAAATAATTTCTAAACGTACTTGCATTTTTAAAAATGATTTAGTACCTTTGCAATAGAGATAGAGATATGTGGTCTTTTTTAATAGGCCACATATTTATATCATACGTTCTTTAACTTATGGGGATATAAAGGTATTGACTGAATATAGTCGTAATTGGTAAGCATGTAGTGCTAGATGGAAGCACTTTAATCTCGCTATTAACACTTTTAGATGGCAACGATTTTGTTGTATCCGAAAATTTCCTTACCGAAGCTGCTTGCAGTTTCGCTGGAGAGCTTGCTGTAGCCTAATATAGCTGATAGTGATAATTCACTTCATCGTGGTATGTTCCACGGCATGATGGTAGACCATTAGGGTCTCTTGATTTCCTTCACAAATAATCAAGATATTTTGTTTCGTTAGAAAATGAGACTAAACATGTAGAAAGTCTTTCAAGAGTATTCAACACATGGGTTCGATTCCCATTATCTCCACCGTTGACTTTTTTGTACCTTGCCGTATATTTATAATAAAAATAGATATATGGCAAGAAAAGAAAAAACGATACATTACTTATATAAAACAACTTGTTTAATAACTGGTAGGTGGTATGTAGGGATGCACAGTACATGTAACATGGATGATGGTTATATGGGTAGTGGAAAACGATTACGACATAGTATACGTAAGTATGGTGTTGATAATCATGTTAAAGAAATATTAGAGTTCTTTGATAATAGAGAAGACTTAGCAAAACGTGAAACAGAAGTTGTTAATTACAAGTTGATTAAAGAAGAGTTTTGTATGAATTTAACAACTGGTGGTTTAGGTGCTGGTTTTATGGATGAAGAACATATGTTAAAATGTTCTAAAGCTGGTAATAAAGCTTTTAAAGAAAAATTATTAAATGATGAAGTTTTTCGAGATAAGTTTATAAAAACAAAAAGCGATTTTTCAAAAAAAGCTATGATTGATGGAAGACTTAAATCAATTAATAAATCTTATGATTGGACTGGTAAAAAACATTCAGACCAAACTAAGCAAAGAATCTCTGAATTAAAAATAGGGACTGGAACTGGTGAAACAAATAGTCAATACGGTACATGTTGGATTACAAAAGATGGTGTAAATAAAAAAATAAAAAAAGAAGATATTGAGACCTATCTAAACGAAGGGTGGGTTAAAGGAAGATACGCTAATATAAAAGGTGAGTTAGTTAAAAATAGTAAATTATCAAATGATGATGTTATTAAAATAAAAGAAATGTTAGATAAGAAAGAATTATCACAAAGTAAAATTAGTAAAATTTTTAACGTTCACCAAGAAACTATAAGTAAAATTAAAAGATGTTTAATATATAAAGATATTTAATATTCTATAAACGATTCATTTATTAAACAAATATCACCAGATTTACATCCGATACTTTATGCCACTGGGTGTAAAATAAAAACCCCCAGTAAATCGCTTTATTGGGGGTAATTTTGGTGTCCTTAACACTTATTTACTAGGTGTTGGAGGAGTAGTTGTGGTTGTTGTTGTTGTTGTTTGGGTTGGGTTCGGCTTACCACATCCGCATCCGTTACTAACTGAGTTCATGTTCTTTGAATTTTATTGTGTGTTATTGTTGTATATAAATACTTGACTTAATAAAAATAAGACCTTATATTTTATTATGTTTAAAACAAAGTATACGGTATCATTATTAGATAGTAAATGGAGTGTTGTTAAAAATAATGTGAAACTTTATGCACTACCAAGAAAAGATGAATATATTTTCTTTGATGGGTTGTATTATGAGGTTTTAAATGTTGTTCATTCTGTTGATAATAAACATATAATTTATGTCATTATCAATGAAGTGCCTTACCAACATAAAACAAAAAATTAAAATTTTTTTTTGATTTTACTTGACAACTGATGATTTTTTTCGTACCTTTGCATATATATTACTAAAGCGTTCATTAACATAAATTATCCAAAAAGATGGGTTCTGCAAACGAACTTAAAACTACAAATTGAGCACAAAAAGTATGTAGGTCTTTTTAAAGTTCAGCTACTACAATAGGCTTGGCAACAGGACTAGTTTGTAGGAGTAACTTTAAGCTAAAACTACCATGGCGTAAGTCCATGTAAAAAAATACTTCATGACGGAGGTCATGTCAAAAAACTGCCAGGTAAACGGGAGTCCTGTAAAATAAATACGAACAGCCATCTTGGGATAAATAGAGGAATCGTCTAAGGAAAGACACCACCCGAATGGGGTGTTGATATGAGTGCAAGGCTCATTTCCCCTACTAAAAAGAATCGAAACGTAATCCTTGAAACACAAGTTGTTTCTTTTCTTAACTTATATTGCGGGGTAGAGCAGTGGTAGCTCGCTAGGCTCATAACCTAGAGGTAGGTGGTTCGATTCCATCCCCCGCTACCAAAAAAGAATGGATTCAGCAATTTAAAAAAATTTTTTATGGAAAAAAAAACAAAACCATTCTGTAACTAACACAAACCCCACTTATGTGGGGTTTTCTTTTTTATACAAATTTTAAATTAATTTTTTTTAATGTTTTTATTAATTTTACTATACAATGGTTGTAAGTTAAAAATAAGTTCGTGCCAATAGTTGTTTATTTCTGATTTTATTAGTATTTTTGTATAAAAACATGAGAAAAAAAATAATTGGTTTATCTGGAAAAATAGGTAGTGGAAAAGATACCTTTGCTGAATTATTATCTAAACAATTACAAGATAAAGTTGAAAGACATGCTTTGGCTGACAAGTTAAGATTGATAACTGAGATTGTTAGTGGTGTTAGAATGACAACAACACATGAAGTGAATAAACCGTTTTGTAATGAAATACGTAACTACACACAAGACCAAAAAAACATAGTTATTAAACAATTTAATAAGACTATTGGGGAAACATTACAACTAGTCGGTACCGAATTATTTAGAGATAATTACGATACTGATATTTGGGTTAAATCTTTATTCAATCATGAGTTAGAAAAAAAATTAAGTGATGGTAAAATAATTGTTATTCCAGATGTAAGATTTATAAATGAGGCTGATTATATAAGTAAAGAAGGTGGGTATTTAATCAGGTTAGAAGGTGACCCAATGGATGTTAGAAAAAATAGTTTACGTGATTTAAACCACGTTTCTGAAACAAATTTAGATATATATACAAATTTTGACAAAATCATTTACAATGATAAAAAAGATATTAATCATTTAAAAAATATTGTTAATGATTTAATAATTGAATTATCGTTAAATATTTAAAAATTAAAATATTTTTAATACCTTTGTAAAAATATTTATTGATTATGAAAGATAATATCAAACAAATTCTTAGAGAAGGACTTATTCGTGAAGAACGTATCAAGTTTGATTTACGCATACCTAGTGATATACAAGAAATAAAAGACGTGTTTAAAAAGAACGGATTTAAATTGTATGTTGTTGGTGGTGCTGTACGTGATGCACTTTTAAATAAGACACCCAAAGACTTTGATTTGGCTACTGATGCAGTTCCAGATAAGGTTGAAGAAATAATGGCCAAGGCTGGATTCAAAACCCTTCCAACAGGCAAGGCGTTTGGGGTTATAAACGTATTTACCAGTGAAGGTGAATACGAAATTGCAACTTTTAGGTCTGATGAAACTTCTGGTAGAAATCCAGAAGTTAAATTAGGAGCAACAATAGAATCGGATGCTGCTAGAAGAGATTTACGAATTAATGCATTATATTATGATTTAGATACTAATGAAATAATTGATTTAGTTGGTGGGCTTGATGATTTAAAGAATGGTGAAATTAATATGGTTGGAAACGCACAAAAACGTTTTGAAGAAGACCCACTTAGAATTTTACGTTTTTTTAGGTTTTTTTCTAGATTTAACTAACTGAAGATACGTTTAGGGTTTTTCGTTATATTTATAGTAAAAGAATATTATGCAAAAACTATGGAAAAAAGAAGAAATTGATTTATTGGTAAGATTATATGAAATTGATGGTTTATCTGTTACTGAATTATTTCCACTTTTCAACGAAAAATATAATAGGCCAATTATTGGTTTACAAGTTAAAATTGGTAGACTCAAACTAAGACATAGTAAAGAACAAATTAAAGCTATAAAGTCAAGATTAAATAGTGGTGAATTAAATGGTATGTTTGGTAAGAAATCACCTATGAAAGGGTTAACTTCAGAAACATCGGAAATAGTTAGAATTAAATCAGATAAAACATCTAAAACCAGAAAAGAAATGTTTAAAAATGGTGAGCTACAACCATTAACTGGTTCAACAAACCCTATGTATGGTTCTATATCTTGGAACAATGGTTTAAATAAATACATGGATAAACGTATATTTAATTATGGTGAAAAGATATCTAAAATTAAAAAAAAAGAGTGGGAAAATAAAACTGAGAATGAAAAAAGGGAAACAATACTTAGGTTAAATAACGCTATGATTCAAACAAAAAAACCGACTAAAATTGAAGATAAAATAGAAAACTTTTTAAAAGAAAATGAGGTAAAATATATTAAGAATAAACGTTACGATTTATTTATATTTGATTTCTACTTATTAGAATTTAATTTTGTGATTGAATGTGATGGTGATTATTGGCACGCAAACCCTTTATTTTATAATGGTAAAAAATTAACTGATGCACAAATAAAAAATATAGAAAGAGATAAAAGAAAAAATTTGTTATTAGAATCAAACTTAATTGATTTTGTTAGGTTTTGGGAGTTTGATATTAAAAATAATTTTGAAATAATAAAAAAAACAATATGGGAGAAATTACAAAAGAAATAGATATTGCTTTGAAAAACACTGTTCATTTATTAAGTGGTATATCTAGTGAACGTATCCGTGATGAATTTATTAAAGGTATTGTTTCAGCAAAGTCACAAAAAGACTTTTTGGGGATGTTGGATAAGTACAAGTTATTTGATTGGATATTCAAAGGTTTGGATGTGGATATGGGATTTGTTAACAGACTTGGTGGTTATAATCATGATGATTATATTGTATTGTTAGCAAGACTTCTTAAGAAAAACAACTTAGATTTATTGAAGAAAAAATTGAATGAATTAAAATATTCAGTTGAAGAAGTAAAAACCATAACTTTCCTTATTGCTATGTTAAAGCTAGATGTTGATACTGCTGTAACACTTAAAAGAGCTGAAAAAAATTCTGGTGTAACTCCAGACCAAATTAGGGATTTTTGTGGTAAGGAAAATGTAAGTAGTCAATTACTAGATGCTTTTGAGGAATTTAGACTAACAGTTAGTGGTCCAGAAGTTATGGATGACTTGGGGTTAAAACCAGGACCAGAACTTGGAAAAGCAATTCAAAAGATTGAAACGGATAATTTCAAAAAACTTTTATAGTGTTTATTTTTTAATAAACCAAGATATTTATATCTATAAACAAATACTATGAAAAAAAGAGAAATTATAACTGAGACCAAAAGAAAATCTTTATTAGCAGATAGAGAAAAAGCCATCGTTGAGTCATTTGCAAAAACTTTTAACAAAATAAAAAGATTGGACGAAGCTTATGGAATGTCCTTTGAGGATGCCAAAGCCGAAGCAAAAAGAATTTCTGATGAAGAAGGTGGTGTAGCTCAACACGTAAATCAAGTTGGCGAAGATAAATTTATTGTTTCTGATTTTTTTGACGCTGACACAACAGTGGCTAGCTTTGGAATTGGAATTGATGAAGCCGAATATTATGACGGTGACGATTATGAACAAGCTTCTAGAAGCATTGAATATGGTATTGACCCATATGCTGAAAGACCATCATTGTTTGATGGTGTAGATAGAATATCGGTTGCTAGACCAGAATACAATGGCGCAGTAATGAATAGCATATACGGTATATATATCATTTACAAAGATGGTAAACAAGAAAAAATACATTCAGTAGAAGAGTTTAATGATAAATTTGGTACTGATATACCATTAACAAAAGACCCAAGAGAAGTTGTTTCTTACATTGAAACAAATTACCCAGAAGTTACTGTTTATTTGGATGAATTTGATGTATCATAATTTTTTTCAAAAAGACTTGCTTTTTTAAAAAAAGTTTAGTACCTTTGCATAACTTTTATAAACAAAGACATATTTAATAGAAACAGGGGGAACCCAAAAAAGAAAAACAATGAGAAACATTAACATACATATTAATTCGATTAGCATGTGGAGACGCAATAGTAATCCACTTGAATCGGCTATGTCTGTAAGTTTCTTTAGTGACTTTTAAAAATCACAAACAAACAATAAAGAAGAACCCGATTCAGAATAAAATCTAAATCGGGTTTTTTGTTTTTTGGTTCATTGACATATTGGTTAAATACACAGGACACAGGCTTGGTGTCGGTGGGCTCCCCAAAAGCTTCACGAGTTGCTTCGATTGCAACGTCCTGTGCACATACACTAGCTCATGGGCGTGACCAACAGACTCCAAATCTGTTCTTAGGATTAAATGGTTGTAGATTCGACTTCTACCTAGTGTGCATATGGAAGGTGCCTCGCATGGAGCGAAACTAGTCTTGAAAACTAGGGTGGCGGTGATGAGCCGTCAGGGGGTCGGGTCCTCCACCTTCCTCTTACATGGTGTTAGTAGCTCAGAGGCAGAGCGCTGGTTTGTGAAGCCAGAGGTCGGGATTTCGAAATTCCTCTAACACCCTCTTAAAATTTAACCGTCACCAAACAATGGTTTGGACTCCATGAGTGGGATGCCAGTGAATATGATAATAAACTGGGGCGGTTTAGGGATTGGGAAAATTAAAATAACATTGCGCCATACCGAGCGAACCTGATAAATTCGATATTCGTAGCTGGTGTTGAAAACGTGAGTTCGAGTCTCACCGTGCCTACTAAACATTCATAGGTAGCCTAGAGGCCAGGCAGCAGACTGTTAATCTGCGGAAGCAATTCCTACGTGGGTTCGATTCCCACCCTGTGAGCAAATAATATGGTGTGGTGGCAGAGAGGTCGATTTCGATAGACTCATATTCTCTTTCCTTACCAAAGGACACACAGATTCGAATCCTGTCCACGTTATAACATGGTTCCATAGTGTAACGGAAACACACTTCGCTACGAACGAAGAGATTTGGGGGTTCGAATCCCTCTGGAACTACAAAATATGGTCTCGGAGCATGATGGATATGCGACATCGTTCTAAGGTGTTCTATGTGGGTTCGACTCCCATCGAGACTACAATGGAGAATTAACTGGGCAGGGTCCCAGACTTATTTGCTAAATAATGTGTGCGTTTAAAAAACGCATGGTTTTCAATTAACCAGTTCTCCGCTTTAAATAACCAATATGTTTTAATTTTTTATAAACATCTTTATATTTATGTATAAAAAGATAAAAGAAATGTTTATACCAAACCACCTACATTTGATAGTTAAGGGTAACTTTAAAAACCCACCAACAGAAGTTGATGTTTTAAATAAATGGTTTATCAATTTAGTTGAAAAAGTTAGAATGGTTGTAGTAGCTGGACCTACTTCAGTTTATGTACATGAAGAAGGCAATGAAGGCTTAACAGGAACCGTAACATTAGCAACTTCTCATGGAAGTTTTCATTGTTGGGACAATACAAATCCACCAATGTTTCAATTTGATTTATATTCATGTTCTTGTTTTACTGCTGAAGAGGTTTTAGCGCACTTGGATGAATTTGGTTTAATCAAATACGAATATATTTTAATAGATAGAAACGGAGACAAAATGGTTATCATTGAAGATGGCTCAAAATGACGACAAAGTAGATTTTTTCCAATTTAGTTTTTGGCTTTTAAAAGATGTTTTTTGGCTTTTAAAATGGAAAATATTAGCCATGTCGATGGCTATTCCAACAGTAATCTTAACAATCTATTTGTTGGTTAAAACAAAAAGATTAATATCTACAAATACCATATTTTCATCATGGGTAATGACAAATGTTTTTTGGATGTTACATGAATTATATGGTACACCATTAGGCTTAGCCAAGATATTTATAGTAACAGGAATAACAACACTGGTTTTATATGTAATCAAAAACTATAAAACCCTATTAAAAAAATAGTTATGGATAACATTACGCTTCAAAGGATTCAGGTTTTACACCCTAAAGTTAGAACTGAAGTTGAAAACATTTACAAAAATCAAATAGTACCAGCTTTAACTGGAAGAGCAATATGCAGATTTGCATACACTCTTAGAACATTTGCTGAACAAGATGCTTTATATGCTCAAGGCAGAACAAGATTATTTGATGCCAATGGAAATAGATTAGGTGTGGTTACAAAAGCCAAAGGTGGTCAGTCTATTCATAATTTCGGTTTGGCTTTGGATATCGTTTTAATTAAAGATAATAAAACCGCTAGTTGGGAAGACAATGTTGATTTTGATAAAGATGGAAAAGCCGACTGGATGGAAGTGGTTGATATATTGAAAGCCAATGGTTGGTCATGGGGTGGTGATTGGAAATCATTTAAAGATAAACCACATTTTGAAAAAACATTTGGTTATACTTGGCAACAATTATTGGCAAAACACAACGCTCGTGATTTCATTGCTGGCACCAACTATGTGAATATTTGATATGAAACAGTTAATTAAAAAATTATTAAGAGAATCTTTAAATGAAATTGTTTCTGGTGGAGAATACATTGTGTACCATGGAACAAATTCTGACATCCAAAAATTCTCTGATGAGTTTGTTGGTAAAGAAGAAGCCACAGACCAAGAGGGACCAGGAATATATTTTACCACTTTAAAAGAAGAATCTGAAATGTATGGTAAAAATCTTTATAGTGTTAAACTAACACCAAGAAAATTAATGGATATGACACCCATTAATAAAAATAAATGGCGTTCTTTTACAACAAAAATGTTACAGTCTGCACCAGATTGGGAAGATACAGCGCAAAATTTTAATCAGAATCCTAGAAAAGGTCTTATTTTAGCTGTTGAAAGTATGATGGATTACAACGACACAGAAAAAGACCTTGCACAACAAATTTGGTATGACTTTTATCGCTATACACCAGTCGATTTTGTTAGAAACATGGTAGATATGGGTATTGATGGAATAATAGTGCCTAGAGAAAAGAGTAACCATATAATTGTGTACAACCCAAACATTATAGATGTTTTAGAGGTGGAAAACAAAGATTAAAAAAATTCAGTTATTTATTTGGAAAGATAAAATATTTTTTGTACCTTTGCACTTATGAAAGAAAGAATTAAAGAAATATTGCGTGAAAGTGTTGATAAAAACATACTTGGTGTTACGATTACAAGACCTAACCAAGAATTAATTGTGATGAGGGGCGTATCTGGTGCTGGAAAGAGTACCAAAGCTAAATCTTTGGTTGGTCAAGGTAAAATCCATTCAACTGATGACGTTATTGAAGCTGGCGGTGATTACCGTGAATTTTTTGCTAAGATGATTGCGTCTGGAGATTTTAGCCCACTCAGCAAGGTACATTCTCAAAACTTAAAAGACGCTATTGAGTCAATGAAAGCTGGTATCACACCAGTTATTATTGATAACACCAATATAAAACAAAATGAGCCAAAAGCTTATGTTAAAGCCGCTTTGGAATTAGGGTTTGCTGACAATAATATAAAATTCGTAGATGTTGGTACTGCTGGTATTGAAGCTGCACAATTAGCCGCAAGAAACACACATGGTGTACCATTGGAGAAGATTGAGGCTATGATAGCAAGTCATACAGCGCAGGGCCCATTAACATTAAAAAGTGTGTTAGATTCAAAAGATATGTACAAATCATCAAACGTTTTATACTCGGCTGTTGTTTTAGACAAAGCTTCACATAATAAATTGCTTGACAAATTTGCATTAGAAATGCCAGAAGGTTGGAAAACGTATGCCCATCATATGACAATAACCATGGGTGAATTGAAGGATAAAACTGACATTGGTAAAGAAGTTATCCTTAAAGTAACAAAGGTTGGATTGTCTGATATGGCTATGGCTGTTCAAGTTGAAGGTTATCAGTCAAAAAATGCTATTCCTCACGTTACTTTAGCGGTAAACCCAGATGGTGGTAAGCCAGTTATGTCCAATGATATTACTACTTGGCAAGATATCAAACCATTTTTTATCACAGGGTTTGTAACAGAAGTTAAAAAATAGTTTGCGTAAACTTGGTTATTCAAAATTAATTTAGTACCTTTGCTTTATGGGTAAAAAAAATGAAAAAATAGACAGACGCATGGAGCTTAGTTCTAAGTTTTTAGAAATGGGTTGTTCACTAATTAAAGAAGGTGATGAATTAAATGATTATTCGATAACACAATCTGGTAACGTCATGATTTTGTTAGCGGGTATTATTTTGGAAGAAAAAGATAGTTTTGAATTTGCGAATTTGTGTAGTATGTTTTCGGCAAAAAAACTAATGGAAAGCATGGGTGGTTTTGGGTCAGATATTAGCAATAAAGAAATGATTAGGAAAATACTAGGGTTGGATGGTGAAGACCTAGGAATTTAAACCTACTTGAAAGTATGGTCCCGTAGCTTAGTTGGATAGAGCAACAGATTTCTAATCTGTGGGTCAGGGGCCCGAATCCCTTCAGGTTACAATTTTTTTTATAAAGTATTTGGAATTGTCAAAAATTTTTTATACCTTTGCGTACTAAATAAAAGGTTATGTTAGCAATACAAAAATTTATTATTGAAAATGGTTTAGCAAAAGCCATAACTGAGTTCAACCTTAAATCTAGGGTTTATGAACATAAGATTCTTTTAAAATACGACCAATTATCAGCGCCATCATTGATGGCATTACCAGAGGTTCAAGAATGTCGTGGTCTTATCTTAGAAAGAAACTCTTGGAAAGTTATGTCGTTAGCATTTACCAAGTTCTTCAATTCCGAAGAAGGCAACGCACATAAAGTTGATTGGAACACTGCACATGTCTTAGAAAAACTTGATGGTACATGTATTCAAGTCTATTATGACTGGAACAACATGACTTGGTATGCTGGAACAACAGGAACTGCCGATGGTGAAGGTGAGGTTAACAATAAAACTGGCACAACGTTTAACCAATTATTTTGGAAAACTATTAAAGAAAAATATAATTTAGAAGCGTCAAAATTTAACGCTGGTTACACTTATGTATTTGAATTAACAACACCTTATAATATCGTGGTTAAACCTCATGGTGAATCATCAGCCACATTATTGACTGTTAGGAATCTAGAAACTTTGGAAGAAGTTTCATTTGAAGAACTAACAACAATAGCTGAAGAATTGGGAGTACCACGTGTTAAATCTTACGATTTAAACGCTAAGAATGTTGGTGCTTTGATAAAAACGTTCGTTGGTATGGTATGGCATGACGAAGGTTATGTTGTGGTTGATGCTAACCATAACCGAGTAAAGATAAAGAACCCAGCTTATGTACATGCACATCACCTTAAAGGTAAGATGGGTAACCATCATATAATGGGGATAATCAAGACCAACGAAATTGAAGAATTTGCTTCTACATTCCCAGAAAGAAAGAATGAATTGTATAAGTTAAAAACAAACTATGATGCGTTAATCACAAAGCTAAACTTTGTTTGGGATGAACTTAAAACTTTGCGCCCAAAGAATATAACACCAGAAGAAAAGAAAAAATATGCGCAAGCAGTATTTGAAGTTTGTGATAAAAGAGAAGTTAAAAACTTCACTGGTTTGTTTTTTGGGTTAAACGATGGAAAAGTATCTTCTGTTGAAGACTTCATGTTAAAATATGATGATAAAGCCTTGTACAAAATCCTCTAAGCTTTCTTAGAGGGTTCTTGCTTCTTTAAAATTAATTTGGTAAATTTGTAAATTATGAATATAAATGAAATCCTTAGAGCCAATGGTTTGTTTATGGGTAGGATGATGTCCTTCTCAAAGAGTGATTACAGGGACAGAAACCCTAACAGCGTTTGCTACTTTAATGCAAACATCGTAACTGCCAAAGAAGGTAAGATTTGGTATGGTGATTTAGACTTAACCAAAGATGGTGAAACTATTAAAGCTATTGCTGAAGAATATGGTGTCACATTGTATGTTTTGCGTGAAATGGATGCTCGATTTGAATATGAAAGTGAAGATGGGGTAAAATTAATCCAAAAAGCTGTATGGGACACAACACAAGAAATTCCGTTTATATGACAAAAGAAGAGTTTAATAAGTATTTAGAATCTATAGGTGGGTTGGAAAGGTCATGGAGGCCAGAAAGGGGGAAGATATTAACTAGTGATTTCTTTGACATAGAAGAAGGTTGGTATGATTTGGTTAAATGTTTAATTGATGAACTTATTGCAATAGGTTGGGACAGACAAGTTAATCAAGTAAAAGAGAAATTTGGGGGTTTAAGATTTTATGTCGAAAATTTGTCAGATGAAGGTTATAAAGTGATAGATAAATATGAAAATTTATCATATAAAACATGTGAGATATGCGGTAAAGAAGGTGTTTTAAGAAAAGGTTCTTGGTTAAAAACACTTTGTGATGAACATGCAAATGGTAGCGAACCTTTTAAATTTCCAAAATAAATTTGGTATTATCAATTTAATTCATTACCTTTGTATGACTAAATAAAAATACATGACAATTAAAGAAATCTTCGATGAAATTGCTGCTGAATCAAGCACCAACCAAAAAATGGAAATCCTTAAAAAATATAAGGATAATGAATTGCTTAAACGTGTGCTTTATTTGGCCAATTCAAAGCGAGTTAAATTCTTCATCAAACAAATCCCAGCGTACACTCACAATACAATTGGTTGGACTCTAGAAGAAGCGTTGAATATGCTTATGACTATAGCTAATCGTGAGTTTACAGGTCAAAATGCTATAGATAAATTAACTATTTGGTTAGAGAATGTATCAACTGATGATGCATATATCATTGAGCGTATCATTGAAAAAGATTGCAAAATTGGTATGGGAACAACCTTCATGAACAAGGTATTCAAAGACCTTATCGAAGACACACCATACATGGGTGCAATATCGTTTGATGAGAAAAAAGCTCGTTCTATCTTTGATAATGGTGGTCGTGGTATATCTCAAATAAAAATGGATGGTCGTTATTGTAACGCTATCATTCGTTCTGGTGAAGTTGAATTGGAGAGTCGTAGTGGTGAAGCGACAATAGTAACTGGTGCCAAATTCTTGAGTGAATTAGCATCATTTCAAGATTGTGTGTTGAATGGAGAATTGACAATGGATGGCGTACCACGTTACGAATCTAATGGTATTATTGCTTCAGTTATTGACATACAAAGCAAACGTGGTGAACGCACAGAAAAAGAAACAGCTAAGAAGCTTGAAGCTTTTGAAAAGAAACATGGTAGCTTTGAAAAAGCTTTGAACTCTATTCGTTATACTGTATGGGATGTTATTAGTATTGATGAATATTTTAACAAACTTTCAAAAATACCTTATTTGGTACGTTTGGCTAAAGTTGAGCGTTTGATTTCCGAGTCTAACACCACTATGGTTAAGATGATTGAAAGTCGTATTGTACATTCATACAAAGAAGCTATGGACCACTTTCAAGAAGTCCTTGCAACTGAAGTTGATGGTGTCCCACAAGAAGGGACGATTCTTAAATCTGATGCTGGGACTTGGAAAGATGGCAAACCAAACTGGCAAATCAAACTAAAAATCGAGATGAATGTTGATTTAAAGATAGTTGGGTTTAATTATGGAACCAAAGGTACTAAAAATGAAAATGTTATTTCGTCTTTAGTATGTGAATCCTCTGACGGAAAATTGGTTACTCAACCACAAGGTTTGAAAGAATCTTATATGAAACACATAACTGAAAATCAAGATAAACTTTTAGGGTCTATAATTGAAGTTAAGTGTTCTGGTCTTTCTAATGACGTAACAGGTGCATATTCACTTATGTACCCAGCATTTAAAAGTTTTAGAGACGATAAAAATGTTGCCGATTCATTAGATGATATTATTGCTAATGAGAAAATGATAAAGGGTGTTACTGTTTAATGGCAAACCATTTAACATAATCTTTATATTGATTTAACACCTCTTTTTTTATAGTTTTACCAGTATAAATTGGTTTACCATTATTGTAGTATGATTTTCGTAATGCTTTAGTTGGTAAACCATTTTCTTTACATATAGTTTCAAAATCACCATTACAAATAAATTTTAGGTTGTTATTTGAATCGTAAATGTTTATTTTTATAGCAGCTGGGTTTTTATCTTTAACCATTTTACCTTTCATTCTATTAGACATTTTTATTTTCTCTTCATCAGAACGTTTAAGACCAGTGATAGCCTTAATAACATTTAATCTATGTGTTTCTGATTTTTTAATACCAGACATTTTTTTAGATTGTTTTTCTTTAGATTCATGAGTGCGTTTAGTACCTAATTTAGCTTGTCTCATTCGTTCTTTTGCTATTTCTGAAAAATAGTAATCTTCACGACCGCCACCACCTTTTGTCATATTATAGCCATTTACATAAGAATCAAACTTATTAATATATTTTATTTCTAATTCATTGGCTTGTTTAATATTTGTAATACCAGTTTCTAATATCTCCCAAGTAAAATTATCAATTGTGTATTTCCTAATAGCTTGATGAAACTTAAATTTACTTTCTATTTGGCTTTCATATATGTGTTCATATTTGCGGACGTTAAAATCACGGCTGGTAAGACCAATATAAGTTTTATTGTTAATTTTATTGGTAATTTTATAAATGATATATGTTTTATTTTTCACGTTTAAGTTCATTTTCTATTAGTATTTTAATCAATTTGTTCATTGAATAACCGTGTCTATCACAATGTGATTTAAACATGTTTTTAAGTTCTTGTGACATTCTGATTGGCCAGATAACATCTTTTTGTTTTTCTTTCTGCATAGTGTATTTCATTTGTTATACATATAAATATACCAATAAATTAGAAAAGTTAAATATTTTGTAAAATAAATTTGCAAGATTCAAAAACATTTTGTACCTTTGTATTAAAATAAACCAGTAACCCGAAAATAGTATTATAGAGTAGGGGTTTTAATTATAAATAATATGAGTTTAGTTAATTCAATGATTAATCAAATTAGACGTTAAAAAAGCATTATGAAAAAACATATTTCATTCCCATCTATTGAGCAATTTAGAAATGTTGTTGGCACCGTAAATCGCCAATACAATTTTGTTGGTTTGGATGAAAATGGTGAAGCTATTTATGATTCTTCACTACCTAAACCAGTTCTAACATTTAAAGGTACCGTCAAAATTCACGGTTGTTTTGACAAGGATAGTTTAGTTATGTTAGCTAATGGCGAAGAAATACCAATATCTGAAATTAATGTTGGTGACCAAGTTTTATCTTATGATATTGAAAATGGTAAGTTTATAGAAAAAGAAGTTTTACATACTGAAAATAAAGAGTCTGATAAAAAATGGTTAAAATTAATTTTTGATAATGATTCTTTTATTGAATGTACTGAAGACCATAAATTTTATACAATCAATAGAGGCTGGGTTGAAGCTAAAAATTTAACAGAAAATGATATTTTTTTGGAATCAATGATGATTTAGCATTAGTTTCGTGAATACCTACATATTTATATTAAATAATAAAATATAAATAAAGGTAAAATGATTCTAAAGACTTGGTGTAAATTAGTTAATGGTCGGTTTGGTTATGTTAAGAAAATATCTATGAAAACTGAACCTATAAACGAGGTTTGTTGTGATATATGTTGTAAAATATTTGAAGAAAGAGTTAAAGACACGTTAGAAAATGAAAATAAATGGGGTAAACAACTTTGTGGTCGGTGTCGTAAAATTGAAAATGGGAAAAATTTTGGTAAAATTGGTGGTAAAATTTTAAAATCTTTTACTAAAGAAGAAAAAAGTAAAATATCTAGTGATGCTGGTAAAATTTCACATAAGAAAAATCCAAATAATAAAGGTAAATTTAGTACTGAAAGGTGGAATAATATGAGTGAACTCCAACAAAAACAGCAAGTAACTAAAGCTAATAAAGCATTACATGATAAACTTAATAGTGATGAAAATTTAAAACGTGAACATTTTTTAAAGGTTTTTAAAAATAGTAAAATAGGTTTTACAAGTAAAGGTCATAACGAATTACATTTATTTTTAAAGGAGTTTGGTTTTAAGCAACATGAACAAATTTTAAATATGGAAGTTGATGAATGTAATTTAAACTTAAAAATAATTATAGAATTTAATGGTGATATGTACCATTGTAATCCTAGGAAATGGAAACCTAACGATTATAATAAAGTAATTAAAATGACGGCTAGTGAAAAATGGGGAAAAGATAGAAACAGGTATTATAAATTAAAATCATTAGGTTATATTACATTTGTCGTTTGGGAAGAAGATTGGGGTTTAAATCGTGAAAAAACTAAAGAAAAAATACTTAAATTTATAAATAAAAGAAAATATGAAATTAAAAAAAATTGAAAAAATTGAAAATAAAAAATCATATGATATATCTGTTAAAGATACTAATTGTTTTTTTGTTAATGGTATATTGGTCCACAACTCCAACGCTGGAGTTTGTTTTAACAAGTCAGATGGTATTTGGGTTCAATCACGTGAAAACATTATCACACCATTATCAGATAATGCTGGATTTGCTTTCTTTGTTGAAACAAATAAAACTGCTTTTTTGGAAATTTTAAATCAAATTGCTGAAAAATTTGAAATTAATTTAGATGAAAACACTATTTCGCTTTATGGTGAATGGGCTGGTTCGTCAATTCAAAAAGGTGTTGCTATCACAAACATCCCAAAATCATTTTTTATTTTTGGTATTAAAATAACACCACATGTTGAAACAGATGAAGAAAGAAAAGAAAAACCAGCATATTGGGTAGACTACACCACTTTTAAAAATGTTGAAGCGAAAATTTTCAATGTAAACGATTTTAAAACATTTGAAATCGAGATTGATTTTAAACATCCAGAATTGGTTCAAAATAAAATAGTAGAAATGACATTATCGGTTGAAGAAGAATGTCCTATTGCTAAAGAATTTGGTTTTTCTGGTGTTGGTGAGGGTATTGTCTTTACTTATGTAAATGATAAAGGTCAAAGAGTTTCTTTCAAGTCTAAAGGTGAAAAACATGCAACTGGTTCTAAAGTAAAAACAGTAAAACCAGTTGATGATGTTAGGATTGCAAAACTTCAAGAATTAGCTGATAAAGTAACACCAGAATGGAGATTGGACCAAATGTTAACTAATACATTTAATCTTATTAACGGTGGTGAATTAGATATTAAACGTTTAGGTGAATATATTAAAAATGTTTCGTTTGATGTTCTTAAAGAAGACGCTGATATTATTTCGGACGCTGGTTTTGAATTCAAAGATATTGTTAAGTATGTGTCAGAAATAGCTAAAAAATATTTTTTAGTTAAATATAATAATATTTAATAGTTATGATTAAGAACAGAGTATATAAATTAAAAAAAACGGTTGAGGTGGCGAGAGGATTGACTCTTCAAGCTGGTCAAGAAATTGAGATTGTGATGAATGTTGTTTATATGGGTGGTTTTATGCTACCTCCAGAAATGCAACCATTATTTTTAGAATGGATAAAAAATAACCCAGCGTTATTTGAAGACGACACACGTAATTGGTAATGGAACTAGTAACAACAAATATTTGCACCGCTAATCAGTTGGGTGTTCATTCAAATATGTTTGGTGGGGAAATGATGTCTATAATTGATTTGGCATCAGCAGCATACGCTGCCCAAATATGTGATTCGCCAAGAATGGTCACGGTAAAAATTGACGAATTAGTGTTTAAAAATCCTGTAAAAGTTGGTAATATTATTAAATGTTATGCAACGGTAAAAGAGTTTGGTAATACATCAATAACTCTTTATGTTGAAGTGCGTAAACACAATGTTTATACTGGAAAACAAGATGTTGTTGTGCATACAAATATTAAATTTGTTCATATAGACGAAGAAGGCAACCCAATACCTATTTCACAAAGAGTAAAAAATAGGTACGCTGACAGAATGGAGAAGTACGGAAAAGGTCTTTTAAGTTTTGAAGAATTACAAACTGAAAAACAAAACAATGGCAAAACATAAATGTGAATGTGGGAAAATGGCCGTGTGGGTCTATTTACCAGGATATTCAAACGATTCAAACCCTTACTCTTGTGATGATTGTGTGATACACCCAGATAATAAAATTGGTTGTTCTTGTAATTGGAATTATGGGTTAGAGCAAGAAGGGTTACCAACTGATAAACCAGAGGGTATTGAAAATAAAGATTGGAGATGGATTGAATATGAAGGTGATGAATATATAGGGCCGATTACAAAAGAAGATGGGTATTGGGTATACTTAGATGAACGTGGTAGACCACAGCCATGTGTAGAATATCATTACAGTGAAGACGGGTTTAAAAAAGAGACTTTCATTGATAAAATGATATTTGAAATTAGACATTATTGGTGTCTGTTAAAATACAAAGCTAGAAAATTTTTTAGAAAGATTTGGTAGTTTTGATTTTTTTTAGTACCTTTGTCAAATGAATACTAATATTTTAAAAACAGGTTATGAATGGTGTTTAGAAGCTAACATCAGACTTCTTAAATTATCAGATTGGGATACAGATAGCAATGATTACCCATTTTACGAAGAAGCTTATTATGAAGAAAAAATAGACGCTGAAACCTTCAAGTCTAGAATAAGCAATTGCACGGTTAAACCTAACTCACAACCTAGAAAAACAGAGATGTTCTTAGAATATCGTATGTATGGCTTGGTAAATTATCAATTAACTGGTACTATACATGCTGGAATACAATACGGTCATGCTGTTGTTGAATATGGTCAAAATGTAAAAGGCGCTGGTAAAATAGAAAAAATTTACGATAAGTGGGCCAATAAAGATAAAACATTTATTATTCTAAATGGTGGGACGACCAACAATAGTGAAACATATGTTGGTACGTTAAATAAACATCTAAAAGCTTTTTATGATACTGGTGTGCTTGTTTCTGCTTTTTATGAACCAGACTTAGGCAATCAATTGACTGCATTTGTATTTTTGGTTGATGAACGAGTTTTTAATAGAACTTTGTACCCAGATTTTGTTCCTGAGACTTTACCATATAGTAGAAAAAAACCTAGTGAAAAACAATTATTAGAATTAGAAGAAAGAAATGCTAATAACTACAAACATTGGGTGGAAAAGATAGGTGGGGAAAAGAACGTTTTCTTGAGAGAATATTTAAAACCTTTGAGGTTGGCTTAATGCAAGACAGAATTACTATAGATGGTAAAATAAAGTTCGAACCAATAGATAGAACCAATAAGCACCGTGAACAAGCTTCGTGGAAAAGAATTGCTATGGTTATATTTGATGGTGATGTTACAGACTATTATACTTGGTTTATAAAGAAACGTTATAGTTTAGAATTAAACAAACCTTTGAGAGGCGCACACATATCCTTTATTAACGATAGCATACGTGACTTGTCACAAAATGGTAAAAAACATATTACTGAAGTTGATGCTTTATGGAACTCATCAAAAACAAAGTGGGATAATCAAACGGTCTCGATAACTTTGTTACTAACACCATCTTTTAAAAAAGAATATTGGTGGTTAAATTTGGATGAAGAAAGCACCAGAAATTTATTAGGGATTAGAGCTGAATTAGGTTTGGGTAAACCATTTTTTGATTTGCACATGACAATTGGTTATGCAAATGAAAAGAATTCTTTTCACAACGAATATATCAAAAATGGAATTATTAATGGTTTTATTTGGTAATTAGAAAAATTTTTAGTAGATTTGTATTATGAAAAAATCAGAAATTTTAAAAAGACTAAGTAACGATGAAAAAAATAAATTATCTAAATTAGGTAATCGAATCATTGATGAATTTGATTCGCCACATAGTTTTATAAATAATGAAGAATCTAAAATTGCGTCACATATTTTTGTGATGTCAAAGTGGATAAATGAATTTGAGAGTCTTGGTTTAGATTGGGAGATAAATGTATCTGATGGTTTACCATTTATATGCATGGTTGATTAGTAAAAATTGTTGGTTGAGTAAATCGCAAAAGGTAAAAAAGTAAATTTTGAATTCATAGTTAAACGTAAATAAAATGGGATGGTTTGCCAGTACCAATAATTCTAGGATTAACCCCAAAAATATCAAAACAATATTGGTGGTTAACTTTGTCTGAAGAATCAAAAAATGATTTACAAGGTATCAGAGCTGAATTAGGATTAGGTAAACCATTTTTTGACTTACATATGACAATTGGCTATGCAAATGAAAAAAATATTCTTCATTCAAAATATATAGAACATTTATTTAAAATTAATTTTTTAACATGACAACAACAACAATCCTTTCAATTTTTGGTATCGTAGCTTCAAGTATAATATCAATTTGGGCTATATTAAAATTTATCGTATCTCAAAATTATAGATTAGATGATAATGTTAGTAAAATTCTAATTAAAAAATTTCAAAATGAAGCTACTTTTAAGTTTGAACTAAATAATGAGTTTAGTGTAAATAAAAAATATCCATCGATTTATGAAATTTTTTGTTATATTGATGGTTGTTTTTTTTTATTTAAAAGAAATGAAAGGTTATTAAATGCTGGATGGCAAAGCAAAGATACTGTTTCTGAAATATATTTCTTTAGATGGCAAAAAGATAAAGTTATAAATTACATCAAAACTATTTCTAGTGTAAAAGATAGTATAAATGTAATGCTATTAGGACCTCATGGTTCAGATAAATTAGGTGAATTACAAATATCTGAACCAACAATATCCATAGACAAAGATTTATATGAAGATATTGAAGCTGACATAAAAGATATGTTAGAAAATAAAAAATCAAAAACTGGATGTTTATTATATGGAAAACCTGGTACGGGAAAAACAAGGTTGGTAAAATATTTATCGCAAAAATATCTATTACCAATATATACAGTATATTTAAACCCAGATTTTAGCAATTTGGACGTATTAATGATGTTTAGTTCTATACCAGAAAAATGTATTGTTCTATTTGAAGATTTTGACAATTATTTTAATAAAAGAGATTGTACATTAAAGAATGAAAACATAAAGTTTACTTTTGATGCTATCATAAATGCTTTAGATGGAATATATAATGACTACAACCAAGTTGTTTTTATAATGACAGCTAATGATATTGACAAAATAGATGACTCAATAAAACTACGTTCATCTAGATTCAAATTTGTAAGAGAAATCACGTCACCATCATATGAAACTAGGTTAAAAATATTAGGAGATAAAACACTTGCTGAAAAAACAGAAGGTATGACAATAGACAAAATCTATTTTGTGGAATCTCTTATTGGTAAATATACTGACGACCAAATCATTGAAAAAGCAAATTTAAACGTTTAAATTTGGAATAATCAATTTAATTATGTACCTTTGTATTCACAAAATAAAATAATATGTTTTTTACACGTAAACACCTTTTAGAATACGGTTATAAAGTAATGGGGTTCGACTTTGGTAGAAATGATACATGTAATAACTATGTAAAATATTTTCCCGAACATAACTCAATGGTTGTATTTTCAACAGTATTCAATAATAGCGTATTGGTATACCGATTGACCAAACAACAATACGATGATTTCCAAGAAGGAAAATTTGCCTTGTCACACGATGGTAAAGGTTGGGGAAACACAGCATCTGGTTATCCAATAAAAAATTATGGTTTAACAATTGTATTTGCTGGCGGTGAAATAAGCAGAAGAAAATACTTGAAAGAAATGCTAGATGTGGCAGAAGAAATGGCACAAGGCAAAGAAATAGAATTTGAATTCGTAATTAAAAGAAAATAAAATGGGTGGAAGGGCGCTTAAAAATACAATTACTCGTAGATACGAGATAGCAGAATTTGACAGTATCAGTATTGAACTTATGGACATATTAAGGCCAGACTTTAAACGTGTGGTCATGCCTCTATTCTATAAAAACAAACCATCATTTGGTGATGCCGACATCATCCTATCAATGGAAGGTTTTAATGATAACATGCGTGATTATATCACTGATAAATTCAATCCAAATGAAATATTTCATAATGGGAACTGCTGGTCATTTGATTACAAAGAACTTCAAGTAGACCTCATTACAGTTTCAGCTGAAGACTTTGACACCAATGAAATGTATCTGTCATATAATGACCTTGGTAACTTTATAGGTCGTATAGCACAGGGATTTGGATTGAAGTACGGACAAGAAGGACTATGGTATGAACATTACTTTAAAGGTATGAACATCGCTCGTATTCCAATATCAAAGAACTATCAAGATATATTTAAATTTCTAGGTCTTTCTTATGAAAGGTATCTTGAAGGTTTTGATGAACTGGAGGACATCTTTGAATATATTGCAACTTGTCGTTTTTTCAACTGGAAGATGTTTCAACTGAACCAGTTGAATAAAATCAATCGTGATAGAAATGTAAAACGAAAATCATACATGACATTCCTTGAGTGGATGGATGCAAATGTTGCTGATGAGAATCACGAATACCAGTTTGATAAAACTCAAGAAGAATATAATAAAATGATTGCTGAAGCATTTCCATATGCCAATCTAGAATTAGAAATTCGTAAAGTTGAATATGAGTACTGCAAATCTTTTTATATCAAAGCTAAATTTAATGGTGGTGATGTAATGCGTAAGTATGGTCTAGAAGGAAAAGAATTGGGTGATGCTATGTCTGGTTTCAAAATATTCATCACTAATTTAATTGGTGCTGAAACATATGAAGATTATATCATAAACAGTTCAGTTGAAAGCATATACGAAGATTTTGAATCATATAAGATTATTATTAAACATATTAAATGAAAAAAATTAACAGCACTAACATTGATGAGGCCCCAACTGGCAGCATTAGAACAAATTCTGGAACATTTGTTAATGTTTTTGACACCAACCCAGATTCAATTAAAATTGAAGATATTGCTCATGCCTTATCTCGCTTACCAAGATTTGGTGGTCATCTAAACAGACATTATTCTGTTGCTCAACATAGCGTATTATGTGCTGAAATGGCCAAAACCAAAAAGGACAAAAAAGCTGCGTTATTGCATGATGGAAGTGAAGCGTATCTGTTGGATATGCCGTCACCAATCAAAGTAAGAATGGGTGAATATAAGCAATATGAAGATAAGCTTATGGGAATTATCTTTAAAAAGTATGATTTGGAATGGCCATTGAGTAATAACATAAAGAAAATAGATAGAAAGATGTTATTGATTGAGTGGGCTAACTTAGCAGTAATTGACAACAAAGAATTCAAATGTTGGACTCCCAATAAAGCTAAAAAAGAGTTCATGAAACTATACAAACAGTTGTTCAAGTAATTATTTAAAAAAAGGGTTGTTTTCTTTCATAAAGGTAATTATTTCATCTGCTTTTTTACATTCTGCAATGAAGTTGGTAACTTGGTCGTCAGTCAATGTAAACCATTCGTTATCAGCTTCAGTTTTTTGTGGATGAAAATTACCATGTAACCATTTTTCTAATTTTATATAGTTATTGGTTTCATAAGTTTTTAATAAACTAATTACGTTAGAATTCCCAGTTTGCAACTCTTTACACCTAATATCAACATTTCTTTTGGTGATACCAATTTTATGACGTTCATTTCCGTCTTTGTCAACTTCCAATAAAAGGTATAAATAACCCATAGAATAACATTAATTAAATAAGATAGATAAGTAAATATTAAAGCTCACTAATTGCTTTATTGATTAAACGTATTAATAAGATGCTTTTGTAAGTTAAAAACACATCAACGTGGTCATTAAACTTTGCTATTACATTTATAGGTTTGTTGTCAATTCTAATCACCTCATCTTCATGATATGCTCTAGATAGAATTTTAAAATACTTAGATTTAAAAATGAATTCGTTTGGGTTTGTCGTATATTCTAAAACAAAAGCCATTCTTAAATCTTTCGCAATAATTTCTTTTAATAGTTCTTTTCTTGCTTCTGGTGTTTGATAATCATTAAAATTAATACTACTTGCTACTTCATTTAAAATATCATGATTACCAAATATTGAAGCGGAATCAAAATTTGTTGACCAACTTTGAACTTTGTTTCTAGCTTTATAAACATAAGGAAATGGTTTCTGAAGACTTATTGGTTGTTTTGACCTTATGAAATACTCAGCTGGTAATGTTAAACCACGGTATACCTTTGTTTTTTCTGGTATAAGCACTTCAGGATATTGTTGCATACAACCTTTAAGATTCTTAACCACTTTTATAAAATCTGACTCAGTTGCTTCACCGTACTTGTTATCAGTAAAATCTTTTATATCATCAACATATTTGTTTTCGATTCCAGTGTTTCTTTCTTTTCCACCTAATTCATCAGCAAAAAGTTCGTTACCAAACTTTTTAACACACGCTTCAATTTCAATCTCATTTATAAGGTTATTATATACTTCTAGGATTTTCATTATATATAAATATTAATTTTTTGTAAAAAACTTGATAAATTCACAAATGTTCTTTATATTTATAAATATTTATTAAAAACATGGGAAGACCATTTAACAAAAAAGCATACGATTCTTTTGATTTAAAAAATAAAAAGGAATTGGTTAATATGATGTTAGCTAAAGGATACTCTTTGGTTGGAGCTATAGAGACTGAACATTTTAAAAAATATGATATTAAGTTTACAAAAGATGGGGGTGAGATTTCATTTGAAAATGAAACTAGAATGAATTTCGTAACCATTAGAGATGTATATTCAACCATTCATATTCCAATAAGGAAAAAAAATACACAAGCCGATTATTATATTGTTTGGAAACCAGAACTTGATGAATTTTTTATGATTGATAAAAAAACCATAGAAAAATACAAGAAAAAAGTCGTTACAATATCGTGTAATGAATCACATGTGGATGATAGTTATATTGATTCTTTTATAGATATACCAAAAATAGAAGCTGTTTTATATTATAAAAAAGGTAGTAAATGGAAAATAAAAAACAAACCCCAACAATAGTGGTTAACTTAAACAAAGAACCTTATGATGTTTACATAGGTAGAGGTTCAAAATGGGGAAACCCATATACAACCATAAAAGATAAAGAAACTTTAGCTTGTGAAATAGTCGATTCTTCTGAAGAAGCTATTTCAAAATATAAAGAACACATCCTATCAACACCAGAACTATATGATTCACTTCATGAATTGGAAGGGAAAACACTTGGGTGTTTTTGCAAACCAAAACCATGTCATGGGGATGTGTTATTGGAATTAATCAGTCAAAAAAACTTAAAAAATTTTTTTGTTAAAAACGTTAAATAACTTGCAACTATAATATCTTTTATGTACATTTGCATTATTAATAACAATTCATAAAAAAAAAATTATGAGTAATACTAGAACAGAACAAAGCGTTAAAAATGGTATCAAAATTTTGAAAATCGCTATCAGACGCAACATTTCACTTTCAGAAGCATCACGCCAAGCCAATTATGGCCGTAACTATGTTTCTGATATCAAACTTCGTTTGAGAGAAAATTATCGCAGCAAAAACGTAACGAAAGAGACTTATGCTCAGTTCAATGCGTTGATGAAAGAATACGCTGGGTAATTAAAAAAAAAGTTTGAAAAAAACTTGACAATATCAAAAAAAGTTTGTACCTTTGCATAACTTTTAAAAACAAAGACATATTTAATTAAAACGGGGAAACCCAAAAACAAAAAAAAAATGAGAACTTTTGCTAACATATTCGATTTTGCGTTTGAATTCGCAGCCGAGGCCGATAAAAGCCTAGGGGTCAAGTATATTGTCAAAAGTTAACATAAAAGTTAAGTGTGTGATAAGAAGCCTGACCATAAAAAGTCAGGCTTTTTTGTTTTAAAACATATGGGACGGTAGCTCAGTTGGTAGAGCAGTGGCCTGAAGAGCCACGTGTCGCTGGTTCGATTCCAGCCCGTCCCACGCATGGCACCATCGAATAGTGGTTAGTTCGTCTGGTTTTCAACCAGAAAACAGGGGTTCAATTCCCCTTGGTGCTACAAAATGTTACGGTAGACTAGCCTCTAGTCAACGTTGGGTCCTTATATGGAATATTAGTAGAGTTGGTTACAATATCGCACTGTCACTGCGAAGGTCACGGGTTCGAATCCCGTATATTCCGCCAAAAATGGTAATCGTTATTTTTGTGGTGGCCACCACGAATAATGAAAATCCATACTAAGTAACGAATGATGGCCATCAATAGTTATTTAGTTAGAGGATGTAGTTTAATTGGTAAAACTCTGGCGTGGAGCCAGAAGTTGTGGGTTCGAACCCCATCATCTTCCAAATATGGGGTGCCATGTACCAAGGCTGGCGAGAGACCTTTGCAAGGTTTCTGGTAGGATTCGATTTCCTAGCGCTCCACAAAGCTCCGAAAGGGGCTTTTTTTATTTGTTTGGATATTTATGAAAAAGCAACTTTAAGATGAAAATTTCAAATATATTTAAAGAAATCATTAATGAAGATTTCAAGTCGCAGACAGCTAATTTTATTAAACAAGGTTTCGATGCTAATATTGTTAAAACATATATTGATAAGTTTAAGTATATTAGAGATAACAAGTTCAAAGAAATGTTTGATGATAAGTTAGACATTCCAGTGCCACCTCAAAAACGTAACGATATTGATGCTTATAAAGATTTCCATGATTTGGAAAGGTTGGTTGATTATGTTGGTGGTAGAAGACAAGGTGTTTCAACACTAGGTAAGAAAGAAGATATAGAATTGGACGCAAAACCAGTATATGAAGATGACAATTTTATTGTTTACTATGCCGATACTCCAAGAGCTTGTATAAAGTATAAGGGTAGTTTTCCTTATTCATGGTGTGTAGCTAGAAGTGATTCTTCTAATATGTTTTACACATATCGTTTTAAACCTTATGAGCCAGCTTTTTATTTTGTTAAAAACAAAAAATTGACCGAAAAAGAATTTGGTGTTTGGAATATGACTAAGAATGTTTTTAAAGGACAGTTTAAATATCCATATCACTTTTTTGTTATTCAAGTACCAAAAAACATAGACATTGAAAGTGATGAAAATGAACAATATATTGTTACTTCAGCAAATAATGATGGTGACAAACAGATGAGTTGGAAAGATATATTAAAACTAAGTCCGAATATTGCACAAATAAAAGAAGTACTTAAACCAAAACCTTTTACAGATGAAGAAAGGGAAAAGAATAATAGATTTAAGAATGGTATAAATGACCAAGAATTTGCTAAACTAAGTTATGAAGATAAAAGAAGTTATTTGGACATTTATCCAACAATATCTAGACCAATTACAACAAAACAATTGATTGAACTTCCAGATGATTTATTAAACCTTTATGTTTCTTTTGGTATAGGTTTAAATGACGAACAATTCGCACACATAAAACCAAAAAAAGATGTTTTAAAAAGATACACGCAAATAAGTAAAAGAAAGTTAGAAGAGTATTTAAAAAATTCTACATATGACCGTAGAAGATTAAGAATGGCATACACTGAACTTATTGTTTTGTCTGATGAAGAAATTAAGAGTTATTTAGAAACATTAGATAAAAAAGAGTTAAATAGATTTATTAAAGACAATGGTGAAGATAAAATAGAAATGTTGGAGAAACATGTTTCAGATAAATTTACCAGTGAATTTAAAGATTTAAAAACTATTGTTTTAAAAGCTAAAGACGATGACGAGGAAGCCTTGAATAAATTATATTCAATGGTACCAGAAAATGTTGATATAACTTTTTCTAACTCTGGTAATTTTATAATCATAGACACCAGCAATTACGGAAGCATATTACAAAAAAGAATGAGTAGTAACGTTTATGAATTATTAGAAAGAGTTGAAGAAGATAGACAATGGGGTGGTAGTTATTACGATGATTATTTTTATGATGACCCAGAAAGGTTGGATGAAGAATATAAACATTATCTTACAGAATTTATAAATAACAATAAAGATTTAAAACAAGAATTCGATTCATTTGGTTTAGAGTTTAATTTTGAAACTGTTGATGATTTATTAGAAACTTACAAAGAAAAAGATGGTATCAGAGAAACGATTAGTAGTGAATATACTTACGCTAAAGAAAAATCCGAACAAAAAGCTTGGGATAAAGTAAAAAATGAGATTAAATCTATTGTTTATTTGTATGATGATGCTTTATACATGAAAGTTGGTCCGTTCATAATGAATTTGCTTTCTTATAAATTATTTACAACAGATGCTGAACAGTTTATAGATAATTTAGGTGATTTTATTGATAATATGTTAAATGATAATGATTTACCTGATAATATGGATACAGTTTGGGAGGAAGTTAATGAAGCTGGTTGGAATTTTATGGATGTTGATAATGATGAAATATATAGGACAATAAAGAGTAATATTTCAGATGCTATAGATAAGTTTTCTAACGATGAAGGTGCTCAGGATGATACTGAAGAACAACCAAATACGGTAAAATTAAAATCAGAAATTATTACCCTTTTAAAGAATACTTTAAAAGGTTTGGGTCAAAGTCCAGATGCAAAGACGATAGAAAATGATATTGCAAGGATAGATATTGACCGCCAAAGATTTAAGTTAGATGGTAAGGTTTACATAAAAATATATGATAAACAGCAAAAAAAAGAACATGAAGGTTATGTGTTTATCAATGATTTACCATCATATTTTAGAAACTACAAACTTTTTGAACAAGTTAGTAGAATTAAAAATTTAATGAGGTATTAATTGTAAAAACCAATTTTTTTTAGTAGTTTTATTTTATGAAAAAGAAAATATTACAGTACTTTGCTAATCTCATACTAGATTTAGCTAAAAAAGTTATGGATGATAATGAATCTAAAGCTTTTCAGAATATTTATAATTTTGGTATTTGGTATGATACCATGTGTGTCTATTATTTTGATGTTGAATTACAATAATTTTTTAAAAACACTTGCATGGTATGAATTTATTTAGTACCTTTGCGTTATCGAAATAAGTTGTTTGACCAAACAATGAGTAGGGTGGTGGATTGGAGAGGCGTTTCTCTAGGTACGCACTAAGGTAAAAGCATATTGGGAGGTGGCCAAATTGGTAAAGGCAGCGGTAATGCAAAAAGTTTAATCTGTATAAGATTAAGTTCAGCAAAAAAAAAGCTAATGGAAACCGCCATTTGTAGGTTCGAGTCCTACTCTCCCAACAAAAAAGGACATACTTGTGTAACACTAGGTTGGCTCCCTTTCCCACATTTGGGATATAACCAAAAAGAGCTATGGCTGACCATGGGCAACCGATGAATTTAAAATGATTCATATACAGGGGGTGAGATAGTGTGAACGATTTCTAGGGTCTAGGTAAAATCCCCACAAGTCCCTGTTCTTATTAAAATATGAAAAACTTTATAGAATTTTATTTTTACGGTGAAATGCTTGAAAAAACTTATTGGGAGGTACAATTGTTAGCACCCATAAGGTCTTTTAAAGATGGTATAACCTTTTTTAAATTTGATATAAATTTGGATAGATATAAAAGCGAACACACCCCAGCTTTTCAAATTGAATTCACTTTATTTAACCTATACAACCATCTGTTGATATATCAAAACAATTTTGAAGATGAACTTGACGATTAAGTCTTTTATTAGTATATTTGTATAACGAATATATTTATAAAGGCCGTGGTCCTTACACCAACAAATAACGATTAAATTTAAAAAAACATAGAATGAAAAAAATGTTTATAGGTTTGAGTCTAGTGGTTCTTTTAGCTTCTTGTGGTAGCAATAGCACTAATGTCGAAGTTCCAGCTCCAGCTTCAGATTCAACAGCAACTAGTGTTTATACTGGTGTAGCACCATCTGTTGATACAACAAAAGTTGTAAAATAGTTTTCAATTAACGAGATGTTGATTCGTCTCGTTTATTCTAGGTAAAACCATAAGAACATTGTTATATGATAACTATGTTGTGACTAAATGTAAAATAATGGACAGTGGTGAATGTAATAAACAGGAAAATACTGGGGACAGTATGTCTAGCGTAAAATAACACCTAATAGTTCATCAATCTTATTTAATTCATTAAATTTAACCCTAATTAAGTTAGGGTTTTCTTTTTGGTCACAATACAATGTTTTAATTTTATCTCGTTTCTTTATTAATGCCAAATTATTGTTCTTATTATTAAAAACACTAACCTCTTTAAAATGTTGTTCTCCATCATATTCTATACATACATTATATTCTGGTAAATAAAAATCAAACGGTAATGGTCGAATATCACGACAGTCTGAGAATTTATGTTGTCTATTGTAGTGAATCTTATGTGTATCCAACCATTTAGCTATTTCACGTTCACCCTTAGATTCACGACATATTGGACAACCATTTTTATTTGATATATGGTCATTTGGTGTCTGCTCAAACTCACCATGTTCTGGACATATAATGGTAACTTTTTTATTTATTTTTTCATAAACTACCTTAGAGTAATCATAAAAATTACCATGTACCTCAATTGATTTTTTTATGAAATATTCATTATTTTTAGTTCTATTATTAGACCTAGTTAGTAACCCACATGCTTGACATCCATAACCAAATAAATGATTGGATACCGTTTGCTCAAACTCACCGTGTTCTGGACAACCTATTTTTATTTTCTCACTAGTTTTGTCAAACGTGACTTTAGAGTAGTCATACTTGTTATTATGTTTTTTATTTGCTTTTAATAGGAATGCTGCTAAATTTATTTTTACACCACCGTTACATTTAGGGCAACCGTGATTTCTAACATGACTATCTGGTGTCTGCTCAAACTCACCATGCTCTGGACATATTATGGTAACTTTAACGTGTGGTCCTAGATAGACTACTTTAGAATAATCGTATTTAGTACCATGACTTTTTATTGCTCTAGCGATAAAATTCTTTTGTTTAGTTTCTTGATTCATATATTATAAATATCTGTCATTTTATTAAAAAACATTTTTTTAACAAAATACTTTCGAATTTTTAAAAACACTTGCATAATAGAAAAAAAATTTGTACCTTTGTGTGTAATTTAAGAATAGAAAAATTTATGGATGTGATTGAATATATTGTAACTGATATTTTTGAAGGAAAATATAATAACGTTTATGATTTGGAAAACAAATTTTATGATGACATTAAACTTCGTCTAAGAAATGAGTCTGAAAAAAATATTTTTTTTTAGAAAGATTAAGAACTTCTATTATTTCAGAAGGTGAAAATTATATAAGAAAATGCAATTGTGGTAAGGCCAGCTGTGGGTATGTATCTATGAAAAATAGTTCAATAAAAATTATAGATGCTTTAATTATGGAATTAAAAGAATAGTCGGTGATATTGAAAGAAGAGGTAAATTTATTTACATAACAGGAACAAAAGAATAAAAACATGACAGAAATTAAATTTAATTTAACGCTTAATTTTAACCCAGATGCATCTGGGTCACCTAGACCAACAATAATTAACTTACCAGAAAACACTGATGGTGGTTTGACATATATCTTTGATGAAGTAATCATACCACACTCAAAAGAGTATTTAAAAGAAATAGAAAAAAATGATTTTACTGATTTTTATTACTACATACTAGAAAATATTACATTTAGGGATAGTAACGGTAAATTTCAACATTTTAAAGGTATTGATTACGAAGCTATTATTGAATCAACAGAGGAAAAGACCGTATACAAAAATTTTAAAATTATTTATGAATAAGTAATATTTACTTATAAATAAAAGTGTATTATAATTAATTATGGATAAAGGTGAGAGTACCAACAAGGAAGAAGATAGGTACCATTTGTTTGGCCGTGGCCAGTTTCCTAAACCCTTTTGGGTTCGATATTTTAGTTTACAAATTAATGTCATTAACCAACGACTATTGGACCACAATGCATATATTATATGTATCTGCGGCCCTATTCTTTGGGGTCTCTTATATTTCATTTAAGTTAGGTAAAAAAATACTGGCAAATGTTACCATGACTATGGCTTTATTTTTAAATCCTTTTGGTTACGATTTGATAGTTTTCTTTATAAATGAAATGACTCATAGTTATTGGGTTACCATGTCTGTTATGTATTTAATGTCTGGGTTGTTTTTTTCTGGTTTTATGTTTTTTTACAATATAAACCTAATAAACGTTTTAAAAAACAATATTTATCAATATATAAAAAAAAAATTAATCAAAAATGGATAAAACATTTGATGACTTGTTCAATGAGTTCTTAAAAAGAAACAAAGAAACAATGGGTGGCGACCCTATGAGTGCTTTTAAAAATGAAGCAAAAAAGTTAATTGACATGATTAAGAATTTTGAGAGCGTTGATGATGTAGGTGATGAATTAGAGAAAAAAATGGATGTAACATTAGGTAAACCAGATAGAATAGAAACATACTTAGATGGTATTTTCTTCTTTGAAAAAAGAATCTGGTACACACCAAATGGTGAGATAGTAAAGATAACTGCATCTGATAACCCAAATAAAATCAAACCCCAAGAAACTGAAAAAAGTCTGGAAGAACAATTAAAATATGCTATTTCAGAAGAAAATTATGAAAAAGCCGCTGAAATAAGAGACAAAATAAAAATGCTTGAAGCCAAGCCAGACAAGGCTTCTGGACAAAAAATCAAAAAAAGTAAAAAAAAATCTAAAGCCAAACATGTCTAAAAAATATATCAAAAAGTTTAATAATTTGGCTGAACTTGAACCAAAAGTCAGTCACATGGTATATTCCAAAGTTGATGGGTCAAAAAATAAATATCGTTTTGACTAAACGCTAAACGTTGAATATTTATAGTAAAAAAACATGAAACAGTTTATCAAAAAAATATTAACAGAAAATCTTAACACTATATATGAGATTGACCTTCAAGGGGCGTTTAAAGATGTATCTTTTAAACAGTTAACTGTTGATGAAGCCAGAGAATATTTGGAGAGAGTAATCGCAAATTGCGAGAAAAAACCAGCTGAAAGAGAAAAACTAGCGACAAATAAACCTTATATACATGGAAAAACAATTCCAAAAGGTGTTGAAGGAGAAATAGATATGGATGCGTTCATTAAGAATATAACTTCTATGCCAAAAGAAATTTTGAGCGTAAACGCTAAAATGGAAAAATCGACTGCTGATAATTCTCTTACTGTTAATATTGGTATACCAGCTTTAAGAGGTTTGGTTTATGATTTGGAAGCTGGTGTTTTTTATATCGTTAATACGTGTCCAGGGGCTGGAGCCTGTGCTTTATTTTGTTATGCAAGACAAGGTAGTTACGTAATGTTTCCAGGGGTTTTTGTTAAACAAACCAGAATCTTAAATTTGCTTCTTAATTTCCCAGAGAGATTTGAGAAATTACTATTAAGAGAATTAGAAGCTGTTGCGTTGAAGAATCCAGACAAATCAATAAAGATGAGGTGGAATGATGCTGGTGATTTTTTCAGCCAAGAATATTTTAACATAGCTTATAGAATAACCAAACAATTAAAAACTGATGGTTATGATGTAACTTCATATGCATATAGCAAGATGGCCAATGTAGCCAACTTAGAAGACGAAGATTTTGTTGTCAATGTATCTGGAGATATCAATGTAAAACAGTCTACGCAGATAAAAGACATTGAAAGCAAAAAGAATCAAGTTACGGTACCTAAAGTTTTATTTGATGATTTATTGGTAAAAGACAAAAAAGAATATGCGGTAGATGAAAAAGGCAAAGTTATATTTAAACAAGGAAAAGATGGTGTTGATACTTTGAAGAAAAGAATTTCTTTAAAATATGACGTTCCAGATGAAACACTTTTGACTTATGATGAAATGTTGAAGACACCAAAAGGTGAAAAGAACCAGTATAACGTAGTGATAATGCCAAAAGGTGATGGGGATGTAGCGGCACAAAGAACAGATGTAAAAACCAGTTTCTTATTAATCCACTAATGATAACGATAGCTTTAATCACATTACTAATTAAAATATTGAAAAAGCGTAGTATCTCTTGTGTACGTTATCTACCTTGACCTCTGTACTTTTTTGGTTTTTCGGCTTTAGGTCCGAATTTTTTTTTAGCTTTACCTTTGCATTTCTTTTTACCAAATGTGATAACTGATGAAACAGACGATTTTAAATCTTTTTTTGCCATTTTGTGTTTTTATTAATAAATAGTTGCTTTTTTAAAAAAATTATAGTACCTTTGGGAAAACCAATATGAAAAATTTAATTATTATAGACATCGACACTGAAAGAGAACAGGTGGTCAAAATAAACAAACCAACTGATTTTGTAATGCCCACCACACCAGATGAGGCTAAAAAGATGATAACTGATGATATATCTTGCACACTTGAGGCGTTGTGTACGTTGATTTATGTTTGTGAACAAAACAATTACGGAAACAAAAAAGACTTGGTTAACACATGTATAAAATATTTAAATGACTTGTCAAACCAAAATAAATAAATCAAATAATTTGCTAAATCGATATTAATTTTGTACCTTTGCTTGAAACAAAAAAAAATATGGTTGAAAAATGCGTTGCAGTTATAGATTCTTGTTCAACACAAGAGCAGTTGAAAAGTGCTGTAAACTATGTGTGGTTGGCTTATAACTATATAAAGGATAGTTGTATTCATGATGAGTTAATTAAATTGATAAAATTAAAAGAGAGAGTGTTAAATTATGAGCAAATTAAGAAAGGAAATAATAGGTGATGAGCTTTATCTTTTTAACGAAAAAAACGAATTAATATTTAAACGTTGGTTAAAGTGGGGATATTCTAAAGTGTTTGATGTTATGACATATGGTAAAAACGATACCTATGTTTCTGTTACTGATAACGGTTTAAAATACAAAGATAAACAAGTTATCAATAGTCGTAGCGACATCAAATAATCTTGTTATTAACAAGGACAAAAAGTTTCTTAAATACTTGTTAGTTTTAAAATAATTTAGTACCTTTGTGATTCAATCAATGAGTAGCAAAAGAAAAAAATATCATATCATTATTATTTGGTAATTAAAAAATTAATATGACATTAAAAGAAAAAATTAACAATGATTTCATGGAAGCTTACAAAGCTAAAGACATGGAACGGAAAAATTTTTTGGGTCTTATAAAAGGCACGATTCAAACGCAAGAAGGTAAGATGGTGGAATCGACAGATGAAAACGTTTTAAAGGTTCTAAAAGCTTTAGAAAAAGGTTTGGTTGACACATTAGAAGCTAAAGAAAAATTAGGTCAAGATTTAACCAAAGTTAAAAAAGAACTATCTTATTTAACACCATATCTACCAGTTCTAATGAGCGAAGAAGAAATTAATTCTATAGTGAGTGAATTGATGACTAGAAATAACGTTAATAAAAACCAAGGCTTCCTAATGGGGTTGTTTAACAAAGAACAAAAAGGAAAAGCTTTTGACAATAAAACGGTGAGTAAAATTATATCTGAAAAATTAGTTTAATGAGTTTAACGTTAATATTTTCTATATTTTTCATGCATTGATTTTTAACTTTTTATTTGCTAACTTAATTAATAATATATGACAACAGAACAAATCCATGCGAGCTTGGACAATATGCTTGGCAATCCAAAATCTAAAAACTTTTTAAACCACTTGGTTAGGTCTTATGTACCTGTGAGCAATGTTGATAAAGTTTGGAAAAAACCAGAGGGTGATTTTAAATGTTCAATAACAAAAGAGCCGTTGATTTCTGCACAAGAAATTATGGATGGTATCCAAACTGAAGAGTTCAAAACAGATTTCATGAATAATGTTAAATCTATATTTGACGAAAACTATTATAAGACATCACCATTTGCCAAACTTATAGGTGATAAAAAGTTAGGTGTCACTGGAAAGGATACGACAACATTTATGTCATATTCTGTGTATCAAGAATTTTTTAATTGGGTGATTACCAAGTCACTTAAGGGTGATAAACATATCAATTGGTTATTGGGTTCAATAAAACGTGAGACTTTTGTTGAACGTGCCTCAGAGATAGAGGATAAAGAAGTGAAAGAAAAAGCGCAAAAACTGAAAAAAAATAGTGGTAGTGCAACCTATACAATAGGAGATGCTAGCGATGTTCTATTAAAATTAAAAGAAAAATTTAATAAATAAGCAAAATGGGTAGAGGAAAAACAATTAAGTCAGAAATAATCACTAAAATACTTGAAGATTTAGAAGATGAAGCTATTCAACCGATTGATATTGAAATTGATGATTTTGGTATCATAGTACGAGAACCAGAAATAGAAGAAGACGAGGATTATTTGTCAAATTCGTTGACTGATGACATTACCTTCATTGAGTTTGCAATAGTAAATGCATTTTTGCATTCTTCATATAAGAACAAACAAAAAAGTATTGAAATTACGTCATATGGGAATGTTGATAATGTTGGTAGAGTTAGTTTTGGTGGTATATATGAAGTTACTGGTTCTTATTGGTATGCTGCTAAATTAAAAAATGATGAGGATGAGTACATCATTCAAACTAGAATGTTCCAAGACAACAGAAATGATGTCTGCACTCAATTGACTATTAGTAGCAAAAAGGGTAATACACATAGTAACTTTGAAAAATTATTTAAAGATATTATTTCACTGGCGTTTAACAATTCCGAGTACAAAGGTAAGTGTATAAAAGTTAAACTTAGAGAAGGTCGTTTTACAAGTATTGAAATCATCAATATTGAAGAATCAAAAAATGAACTAATACTAAATGATGTTCAGAAAAAATTTATTGAACATTTTATAACACGTGTGTCTAAAGGTGGTTATGCACGTTACTTGTTGAATGGTGAACCAGGAACTGGTAAAACTGAAAGTATACGTGAAATTGCGAGAAGACTTATTCCACAAGTTACTTTTATTATACCAGAGTTTGTCGATACTAACGACCTTACTCTTATCTTGGAAGCTTGTGAAATTTTTGAAAACGGAGTTATCATAATGGATGATATAGATTTATATCTGGGTTCACGTGACAATGGGAGTTACACTCGCTTATTAGGTCAATTCTTATCATTCTTTGATGGTGTCAAGAAAAGAAAAATAAGTTTGTTGGCTTCAACAAATGATAAGGGATTGGTTGATAAAGCAGCTGAAAGGCCAGGTCGCTTTAATTTCACTTTGGACTATAGTTTCTTAAACGAAGAACAAATTGTTAAAGTTTGTGATATCCACTTATCGGAAAAATGGAGAATAAAAGAAGTTTATGATGCATTAACTGGTACAATAAATGGTAAAAAAGTAAATATAACTGGTGCCTTCATCGCTAACTTGGCCGATAACTTGAAAGAAATGTCTGATGGTGATGATAACTGGGGTATTGATGATACAGTTTCTTTAATAAAAGAATCGTACAAGGGATTCTACGCCAGTCAATTAGAAAAAGAAAAACAAACCTTGGGGTTCAAAGTATAAAATACTAATGTATGAATGTAGCGGTTATTGGTAGCCGAAGTTTTAAAAACTTCGAATTGTTAAAGAATACATTATCCAAAATTGAGATTAGTTTGATTATTTCTGGTGGTGCTGATGGTGCTGACTCTATGGCAGCGCTTTATGCAAAAGAACATTCCATACCAACAAAAATATTTTTACCTGATTGGAAAAAATATGGTAAATCAGCTGGCATGATAAGGAACACAGATATAATAAATGAGTCTGATATTGTTGTTGCTTTTTGGGACAATCAGTCAAGAGGAACGTTTGACGGTATAGAAAAAGCGAAAAAATTAAACAAAAAATTAATTTTGATAACCTTTGAAAATTGAAATAAAAACAGTATATTTGCAATTATAAATTATAAGTATGAGTAAACAAACGATTAGTGTTGGCGTAGCCAATGAAAAAGAAAAGAACATTGAAGTTGAAGAACTAAAAACATGGACACCTAAAAACATCAGTTATTTTAGTGACACCGTGTACTTTAAACATGATGGCACTTATTTTTCCATGAAAAGATTAGATTACGACAAAATATTTAACCAAAAAATGGATAAGTGATATGAAAAAACTAAATTTATTTTTAATTTTTGGTATGTTGGTTGTTTTATCAATGTCTGGCTGTGCAGATGCTATTAATGTTAAAGATTGTATTGAACCATCTGAACATGTTTATGGTTTTTGGGGTGGTACATGGCATGGGGTCATTAGTGGGTTTTCATTCATTGGTAGTTTGTTTAGTGATGATATTGCTGTATATGCTATTAACAATAACGGTAGCTGGTATAACTTTGGTTTTGTGGGTGGTTTGTTTCTTATTTTAAGAATATTTGCACAGATAATAAAAAGCTTAAGTAAAATAAAATAATATTAATATGAGTGTAATTAAGTTTGATTTAAAAAAAGAGCATGTGCTTTTACTAAAAAATTTACGTTGGAGCGTAAATCATCAAGGCATAATTAGTGGTGTTGCCGATGAGGGTGATGAAACTGCGCCACCATTTGGTGAATATAATATTCACGATGCTATCAATTTAATATTGAATGGTAAACCTAAAGATATTGATTTGTTGACACACGATTCTTTTTTTACATATAAGGATGAAGAAATTGCTGAATGGGATAAGTTATATTCAGAACTACCAACGGCTTTAGAAATAATTTTATTCAATGGTAATTTTGAGTTAGGTACATATAAAACAAAATTCCATCTTCGTGATTGGAAAAAACTATAAAAAAAAACTTTTATGAGTGAAAATAAAAAATCATATGCTATCGTAAAAACTTTCAATCTAGTTGATAAATTAGATACTGTTTTGCTGGTTGATATACATTCTGAAATTTGGGAATTTGATAATTTTGATGAAGCACAAGCGATAGCTGACATATTAACAAAAAACTCTGATTATGGTTGTGTTTATTTTGTAAGGTCTATAAATAATATTGAACAATAAAATATACCGTTTAGATTTGCTATATATAATTTTTTAGTATATTTGCAAAATAACATTTTATAAATAAAATTATTGATGAAATTTAAAGAATTAACTAATGAAACAATTGATAAAGCTAGATTGATTTATCTAGACAAATCATTATCGTGGGATAACAGAATGAAATTATTGATGGATTTGTTTGACCGCTCTGAGCGAACTGTCCGTAAATGGTGTAGTGAAAAACTTTCATTCAAAGAAAAAGTTGATGTTGAACCAGAACAATATGTTAAAGCACAACAAAGACAATTCAACCCAAATAAATCTAGATTTATTATAACATGGGCTCAAAATGATACGCATATTCATAAAGGGTTTTTAAAGAACATAGAAGCGTATGCTAATGAGATTGATGCTGATATTCATATAATACTTGGTCGATACAAGAATCCGACATCTGTTTTTACTGACAAAGACCATGAGACATGGGACCCAGATGTTATAAAATATTCTGATGCCAACAGACACAACATTCACAAATATGTGTCAATAATGTCCGATATTAAAATTCAACCAACTGCAACCAACCCAATGAGTGGTATGCAAGGCATGAGTGGTGTTAACTCTTCTATTTTTGGTTCACCAAAGGTTCAGTTAGAAATGATACCAGTTCTTGATGAGAGTAAGCCAAAAATGATGCTAACAACTGGCGCTGTTACTCTTAAAAACTATACTGACTCAAAAGCTGGCAAGAAAGGTGAATTTCACCACACATTTGGTTTTGTTATCGTTGAGATAAAAGATAAAGATGTTTTCTTTGTCAGACAAGTAACCGCTGATGACAAAACTGGTTCTTTTAGTGATTTGTATTACAGAGTTGAAAATGGTTCCGTTAACAGAAATGAATCAATTGAAGCGTTGATTCTAGGAGATGTTCATTTCGGTCATCATGACCAAGAAGTGATGAATAAAACATTTGAGCTAACCAGTGTTTTATCACCAAAACATGTTGTGTTGCATGACGTATTTGATGGCGATTCAATCTCGCACCACCAATTAAAAGACCCATTCGTTCAATACGGTAAAGAGGTAAACGGCACAAACGATTTAAACAAGGAAATTGGTGTGTTGCTAGAATGTTTAAAACCATTCGAGAATTTTGAGAATGTGGTTATAGTGAGAAGCAACCATGATGACTTTTTAGATAGATGGTTAAAAAATGAGGATTGGAAGAAACAACCTACTTTTAAAAACTCTAGATTGTATATGCAATTATCCGATATATTGTTGGAACAATACGCTAACAATCATCAAAACGTTAAAGGTGTGATACCAGCTTTAATAAATAAAACATATCCTAATTTTATAACATTGGATAGACGTTCATCTTATAAAGTTAAAGGTGGGTGGGAATTAGGTCAGCATGGTGATATTGGTTCTAATGGTAGTAGAGGTTCTTTGCTTCAATTCAGAAGATTAAACACAAAAATAGTTGTTGGCCACTATCACACTCCAGGTCGTAAAGATGGAGCGATTGCTGTTGGTACATCCACTAGTCTACGTGTAGGTTATAATTTAGGCCCAAGCACTTGGTTACAATCACATGTTATAATCCACAATGATGGTAGAGCTCAACATGTTAATTTTATAAATGGAGAATATACAACTTTTAAATAATATGTTTATTTGTGTAGATTTTGACGGAAAGCGGATTTTTTATAAAAATGATGATATTTATAATAAAATATCATTATGGAAACAAAATCAGGGGTCTATTGTATAGAAAACAAAATCAACGGAAAAAAGTATATTGGCTCATCTCAAGATGTTTATAAAAGAAGAAATAGACATTTTAGTGAGTTAAAAAACAGAAAACACAAAAACATTAAACTTCAAAACTCATATAATAAACATGGTAAAGGTGCCTTTCAATTTTATGTTTTAGAATTTGTTGAAGTAAAAGATTTATTAATAGACCGAGAACAATATTATATCAATAAAGAAAAACCTCGATATAATATTAATATGATAGCTAACTCATCTTTAGGTGTTAAACGTAGTGAAGAGACTAAAGAAAAAATTAGACAAGCAAATTTAGGTTTAAAACATCCAGAATGGCGTAATGAAATAAAAAGCGAAGCACAAGGTGGTGATAATCATTGGACTAAGAAAAAAGAATTTAGTGATGACGCTAAGAAAAAAATGAGTGAAACACATAAAAAATTGTTTGAGAATGGATATAAAAACCCAGTTGGTAAAGAGGTTATAGAACTTGATAATGAAGGTAATGAAATAAATAGATGGCCAAGCTTAATACAAGCTGGTAAATATTATAAAGTTGATGCTATGACAATTTTTAATATTATTAAAGGTAAAAAAAGTCGTAAGTTAAAAGAAAAAATTTTTAAACATGTCGAATAAAAATAGTATTGTTGTGTGTGTGGATTTTGACGGCACGTGTGTTACGCACGATTACCCAAATGTTGGTCATGATATAGGTGCAGCACCTATATTAAGGAGATTGGTTGCCGAAGGACATCAATTAATACTTTGGACAATGAGATGTGATAGTGGTGTGGAGTCTGGTAAATTTAAAAGTGGTTTAACAGATGCGGTTAATTGGTTTAAAGAAAATAATATTCCACTTTATGGCATACAAAGAAACCCAACCCAAGATAATTGGACAAAATCACCTAAAGCCTATGCTCAATTATATATTGATGATGCTGCTCTAGGGGCACCGCTTAAGTATGACAACAGCATTTCAGATAGACCTTTTATAGATTGGGTAATTGTTGAAAAATTAATGTTAAGAATGGGGTTTTTAACATATGAAAATAATCAACCCCAAAATTAAAACACTCAGTTAATTTAGATATTTATAATAAAAAATTATGGAAGTCACAAAAAAAATAGACTTTGGTGAATATTTGATTATTGCGGTGTATGATGATGTCAGTGGGTCTTTAGAGATTAGTGTTTTAGATGAATTAGAAGAATTGATAGAAAGCATTCAAGTCACAAACGATGACGAAGACAATTCTGAAGAAAACGATACTTTTACCAAACCTAGTTTAAATTAATTTATGGATAAACAAATAGAGGTAAAAAATCATGGTGGGATGGTAAAAAACATTCTGAGGAAACTAAACAAAAGATAAGTAAGTCAAATAAAGGTAAAACTTTATCTGACGAAACTAAAAGAAAAATGTCTGAATCTCATAAAAATAATGAATCATGGTGGAAAGGTAAGGTCCGTTCTAACAATACAAAATCAAAAATCAGTAATTCATTAAAAAAAGTAATTTATCAAATTATTGATGGTGAGGTTTTTAATAGTTGGAAATCTAGCGAAGAAGCGTTAAATGAATTAAAAATATCTAGTAAAACAATTGGTAATTATTGTAGACAAAAAGACCATACAAAAAATAAATTAGGTTTGATTTATAAAATAGATTATGAAAAAACAAAATAGGAAAGAAAAATTAAATAAAGAAATTAAAATTCAAAAAATAAGATTAGTTGGGGCTTTTAATGGTGAAATAGTTACTTTAAAAGATGCTTTAATTAAGTCAGAAGAAATGGGTTTGGATTTAGTTTTGATTTCTGAAAATAATGATATAGGCGTTTGTAAAATAATGAGCTATGAAAAGTTCTTATATGAGCAAATGAAGAAGGAAAAAGAAAAACAAAAATTCTTGGATGTAAAAGAAATAAAAGTAGGACCAAACACCTCTGAAAACGACTTAGATTACAGAGTAAAACATATGTGTGAATTCTTACAAAAAGGCCATAAAGTAAAAATAACCATGCAGTTTAAAGGTCGTGAAATGGCTTTTGTTAGCAAAGGAGAACAACTTATGTTAAACCTTATTTTAAAACTTACAGATTTTGGTACAGCTGAAGCTATGCCAAAACTTGAAGGTAAAAAAATGTTCGTTAATATCAAACCAAAAATCAAAAACTAATTTGGAATTATGAAAAGAAAATTGTACCTTTGTATAATATGAAATTTAACATTCTTGCTAATAAACATGAAAAATTAAAAAATACGCTTAAAGATAAACTTTTACACAGAGTTGTCGGTGACAGTGAGATTGATAAAATAATAGATTTGTTTGAACAATATGAAAGTGAAAACTTACAGACTATTGAAAAATTAACTAGGAATAAAACGGTAGTAGTCAGAAAAATAAGTGGTGCATTAAAACAAACAATAAATGTTCATGGGCCGATAACAAAAGTGTTGATTGGTTCTGCGACAAAAAGAATATATGGTGCTTTGCTTGAACCAAAAGTTAAGTTAGGTTTTTGGCAAAGTATTTTAAAATGGTTTAAATTATGAAAAACGTTACAAAACTATCTGTCTTCGATTTTGATGGTACTTTGATAGACACACCACTACCAGACTCTGGAAGAAAACTATACCAAGAGAAAACTGGTAAACCTTGGCCTTATCAAGGTTGGTGGGGTAGAGAAGAGTCTTTGGATTCATCAATATTTGATATGAAACCAATTGCTAGTGTTATGGCTGATTACAAAGCTGAGAAAGCTAAAGAAAATACAGCTGTTATCATGTTAACTGGTAGAATTTCAAGATTGGCCAATAAAGTTGAATCGATTTTGAGTGAAAAAGGTTATTCATTTGATGGTTACTATTACAACAGAGGTGGTAGCACAGACGTTGAAAAGATAAAGACGTTGAATGAGATTTTAGAAAAATACCCGTTTATAAAAATTGTGGAACAATGGGATGACCGTTTAGAACACATCCCAACATTCGAACGATGGGGAAAAACAAAAGTAGAAGAAGGGCGTTTAAAAGACTTTCAAGTAAATGTAGTGTTGTCAAATCATCACTAATCAGAAACCCACAAAAATTTGTGGGTTTTTTGTTGTATAATAACATAAAAAATAGTATATTTGTGAAAATGATAAAATTAAACAATATTATAGAAGGACGCATGAGCATGAATGCTAGTGGTTCTGCGTACCTAGTAAACAATGACTTACCAAAAGACATATACATTAGCAAGAATAATACAAATAAAGCATTACACTTAGACACCGTAAAGGTTAAAATAATTCAAGGCACTGGCCGTTCAATTGAAGGTGAAGTAATAGAGATAATAGAACGTTTTAGGACGGAGTTTGTAGGAACAATTCAAATATCTCCACGCTATGCTTTTTTCATCCCAGATAGCAATAAACTACCAATAGATTTTTTTATTCCGATATCAAAATCAATGGGGGTAAAAGATGGGCAAAAAGTTGTTGCCAGACTGGTAGAATGGAAAGATGATGCCAAGAACCCTAATGGTGAAATCATTCGTGTTATAGGTGACGCTGGTGAGCATGAAACAGAGATTCACTCAATCCTTGAAGAGTATGGGTTACCATATGATTTTGATTCTGATGTAATCGCTGAATCAGAAGCCATCCCAGAAATTATTCCGCAATCAGAAATTGATAAGCGTAGAGATATGCGTAATGTTCTTACCTTTACCATTGACCCAGCCGATGCCAAAGACTTTGATGATGCCTTGAGTGTTGAATGGGTAAATGGAGAATTATATGTTGGTGTTCATATCGCTGATGTAAGCCATTATTTGCGTCCTGACACTGAATTAGACAAAGAAGCGTATAATAGGGGTACCAGCGTTTATCTTGTGGATAGATGCGTTCCTATGCTTCCAGAGAGGCTTTCTAATGGCTTATGTAGTCTTAGACCACACGAAGATAAGCTTTGCTTCTCAGCGGTGTTTAAATTGGACCATAATGGTCATGTATTGGAAGAATGGTATGGAAGAACTGTAATTAATTCAAATCACCGATTTACTTATGAGGAAGCACAAGAGGTTATAGAACTTGAAAAGCTACCAGAACCTAATAATGGTCCTTTTAGTGAGTTATTCAACGCTATCATTCATTTGGATAAGATAGCCAAGAAGATGCGTAAAACACGTTTATCGAAGGGTAGTATATCTTTTGATAAACAAGAGGTTCGTTTCAAATTGGATTCCAATAATAAACCAACCGATATTATATTCAAAGTTGGTAAGGATTCAAATAAATTGATTGAGGAATATATGTTGTTGGCAAACAGACACGTTGCTCAATTCCTTAATTCCAAAGCCATAGCAAGTGTTAACCGTGCACATGATAAACCTAACGAAGAAAAATTAAACAACTTAAAAGAGTTTATCAAGCAATTTGGTTATGATATCAAAACACAAGACCCAGTTGAAATCACAAAAACTCTTAATAAATTGTTTGAGGATGTGAAAGGCAAACCAGAAGAAAACATGATTGACAATCTTGTTGTTCGTACCATGCAAAAAGCAGATTACAGAACCAAGAACATTGGTCATTATGGTTTAGGATTCAAAGACTACACACATTTCACCAGTCCAATAAGACGTTATCCAGACGTAATGGTTCACAGATTATTGGCTAGAGTATTGGAAGGAAAGGCAGCGCCTAAACTGGAGAAGCTTGAAGCCAAGTGTGTTTATTTATCAGAAAGAGAAAAGAAAGCACAAAAAGCCGAACGTGATTCTATAAAGTACATGCAATGCATTTACATGTCAAAAAATGTTGGTAAAATATATAAAGGAATCGTAACATCAGTTGCTGAATATGGTTTGTTTGTTGAAATACAAGAGAACAAATGTGAGGGGTTGATTAGATTGTCAGATATTGGTGGAGATACTTATGTTGCAGATGTTAATAACTATTGTGTTAAAGGATTTAATACAGGTCAAACAATAAAACTTGGGGACGAAGTAATGATTGTTGTTAAGTCAGTAGACGTTGAAAAGAAAAATATAAATCTAACATTATTAAGACTATGACAGACGAGTATTTGGTAAAATCTTTCTTGGATAAAAATTATTTTTTAAAAGCTTCATATGTAAATTATTATGTTGTTGAAAAACAAACAGAGAAACAATTTAGTGAAAAGTTTTTCGATGATGAAATATCTAGTATCTTTGGTCATATAAGCGGATTAAAAATCTATTTTGAAGAATGGTTTTATAATAAAAAAGCTGAATTATTAAAAGAAATTTATGATGAGTTTGGTTCTTTAGAATTTAATAAAAAGAGTATCGAACTGATGACTTTTTTATGTGAATTAGAGGTGTCCAAAAAATATGATAAACCATTCACTGTACAGACTTTTGAAGATTACTATTTTAACTATGTTTTAAAAGATAAAGTTAAAACGTTCATAGATGAAACTTATGAGGAAAAAAAAAACGAGTAGTTCTGATTTAATTAGATTGTCTTCAGTTATGTTTAGCGGAGAAACACCAAGTATAATTGAAAAGGGTGAGGCGATAATTAATGAGTGGTATTTTGACAATGTGTTTTCAAAAAAAATAGATTCGTTCTTCAAAGAAGCTAAGCTAATTTTAGGACCATACAATTGGATAGTAATACATCCATATTATGGAAAAATAAATACATATAAATTAAGTAAAAATTTTCCAGAAGAAACTCCTTATCAAACATCTGTTTTAAATAAACAGTATGATGATTGGTATAACGAAAAAATTTTGGAAGTGTCTGAGAAAATGATGAAAGAATTCTAATCAGAAACTTGTTTATATCGATTTATTTTTGTACCTTTGCTCAAAACATTTAACATGACAGAAGAAAATAATTACCCAGTTGAAGAATTTCAAAACCTGCTTTCAACATTTATTAGAAGGAACATAAAAGGTTATCATTTCATTGCCGATGCAATTGACAACGCTGAAGCAACTGAACGTTCAATCTTATCTGAATTAAAATGGAATGCTGATGATTTGCATGAAGCCTTGGGTGGCGATGCGCCTAACGTTTCAGATTTAGAAGACGAAGTTTCAGAACTAGAATATGAGATACGTAATTTAGAGGAAGAAAATGACAGACTAGAACAAGAGTTGAAAGGAGCAAAACTAACTTTTGGTGGGACTTTAAATGACGAATACAAAATTCAATTCTTTACTGAACACCATGAAAAATACACACCGTGGGAAATTGAAGAACTTTTAATAAATGGTAGAGAATTACTTAAGAGAAAATGAAAATAATCTGTATATCCGATACCCACACAAAGCACAATCAAATACCTAGTCAGTATATTGATAACGCAGATGGAAGCATTGACATGATTATACATGCTGGTGATGTTTCTAGTCGTGGATATAAAACTGAAGTTATAAATTTTTTGAATTGGTATAATGATTTAAATTTTAAATACAAAATACTAATTGCTGGAAATCATGACTTTTATTTCGAAGAAGCTAAACCAGAAGAGATAAAAGAAACGTTATTGGAATTTCCGAATATTATTTATCTTAATGATAGTGGTGTTGAGATAGAAGGTTTTAAAATTTGGGGTAGTCCAGTTCAACCATGGTTTTACAATTGGGCTTTTAACAGGACTTCATCAATGATTAATGAACACTGGGAAAAGATACCCATAGATACCAACATACTTATTACACACGGACCTATGAGAGGCTATCTAGACTTAACAGATAGAGGTGAACCAGTTGGTTGTCCTCTTCTAAGAAATAAAATATCTGATTTGAAAAACTTGAAACTTCATGTTTGTGGTCACATTCACGAGGCTTACGGTAGAGTTGATGTGCCAGATGGCCCAACATTGGTTAATGCTAGCCTTTTGGATTTGAGATATATTATGAACCACACACCAATAATTGTTGAACTTTAAAAAAAAATACAAATGAATTTATATAACTACATTTTCTGGTATAATGAATATGAGGCTCTTTGGTATGCTGTACCTAGAGACAGTCAAATCTTGTTCTTCAGTGGAAGAAAAAAAGAATTAAAAAACATATTGTCTGATAAAGACGTAAATGTTTTGATTATAAAAATTAATAGATTAATTAAAAAATGAGCAGAATAATAGCTGTTGGTGACACGCATGGTCGCTCAACTTGGAAAAGAATTCTAGAAAAAGAAACTGAATTTGACAAGTTTATTTTTATTGGTGATTATTTTGATTCACATAATAAAGGTTATAGTGGTAATAAGCAAATAGTAAACTTTAATGAGATTGTTGAATTTAAAAAAACAAATCCAGATAAAGTAATTTTATTGTTTGGAAATCATGATTATCATTACATAAAAGGTATTGGTGAAACATACTCTGGTTATCAAGGTAGCTATGCTTTGGATATTGGAGAAGTCGTTGAGAAAGCAATTAACGATGGTTTGGTTCAAATGTGTTATCTACATGATAATTTCTTTTTTAGTCACGCTGGGTTGACCAAAACTTGGGTTAAAACTGTTTTGGCGCCAAATAACATAAACCCACTGGTTAATGACATTATGGTTAATTTAATAAATGAATTTTTAAAATATCAACCTAGAGTATTTGGTTTTACCATGGGTAATAATTTTAGTCAAACTGGTGATGATATAACACAAGGTCCAATATGGGTAAGACCACAGTCTTTGGTTAAAGATATGGTTGAAAACATAACGTGCATAGTGGGTCACACTCAAGTTAGAGAACTAACTTACTTACCAGAAAATAAGTTGATTTTAATTGATTGTTTAAGTAGTGTGGATGAATATCTTATAATTGAAGATGGTCAAACAAAAATCGGGAGACTTTAAATATGATAAAAGAAAAAACAGTAACAATTTTTTTAGTATTATTTTTTTTATTCATTTTTTTGGCGGTTTTTTTTTACAAACCTTATATCGGCCAATACTATGTTGAAAAAGTTAGGGTTGATTCTATATCGTATAGAAATAGATACGAATTTTTGCCTGATAAAATGTGGTTCTATTATACTAAATATGGTACGATATATGGCTCAACCAAAAAGTATAATGTTGGGGATTCAATTGAGGTTAGATACTTAAAGATAAAAAAATGACACATAAAGAATTTAGTGAAGGTAAAATAACAGAAAAACAAATGGCTAAGTTATTTCTCAAAGTAACTGAGTCATCCAAGGAACAGGATATAAAAGAACACTGGGATTTAGAAGTTTTATATAAAGATGCCCTCAAAAAAATAGATGTAAAAGGGTTAAAAAAACAAAACAGATACGACCCTTTTCCTAATGAAAATTTTCATTGGGTTGAATTAGAAAACGTTTTGGGTGGTAAAAATTCTGGATGGGTATACGGTAAAGCAGATTATATTGCGTTCGAGACAAATGACTATTGGATTATGGTTGATAGATTGGTTTTGGTAAATTTTATTGAAAAAAAAGTAGTCGGAAAAATAATTGAAAAAACTAAAGACCCATATACATTATACCAGCGCAGTGGTAGAAAAGATGTTGTCGTAAAGGTAAAAACAATTGATTTGATTCGCATATGTGATGACATATTAAATAAACCAGAGAATGAGCAAGCTAATAATCAACAATAAGAAAGCGTACTACGAATATAACATTTTAGAAAAAGTTGTCGCTGGTATTCAACTAAAAGGTTCTGAAGTTAAGTCAGTTAAAATGAGTAACGTAACCATAAATGAAGCTTATTGTTTTATTCAAAATAACGAAATATTTATAAAAAACATGTACATATCTGAACATAAGCAAGGTGGTGTGCATAATAATCACGAACCGTTGCGTGATAGAAAACTTTTATTAAAAAAGAAAGAAATATTGTCTTTATCTGAAAAAGTAAAACAAAAGGGTTTGACTATTATACCTTTGGAAGTTATATTGTCCAAAACTGGTTTTGTTAAAATTGAAATCGGTTTGGCAAAGGGTAAAAACCTGTATGACAAATCTAAAACAATTAAACTTCGTGATTTGGATAGAGAGTTGGAAAAAAATTATTAATTTTTCTTACAAAATACAAAAAAATTTAGTACCTTTGCATTTCATCTTTATTCTAATCGTAAAACTAATAAATGAAAAATCTAGTAATTAACAACAGAGTTACCAATCGTGAAAACGTTTCCTTCAACCAATATCTTAAGGATATTGCCTCAATTGATGTGCTTACTCCTGAACAAGAGACTCTTTTAGCAGAGAAAGCTAGCAAAGGAGATAAAAAAGCTATTGATGAATTGGTGAGTAGAAATCTTAGGTTTGTTGTTAGTGTTGCGAAACAATACGCCACACCACAAAATCCTCTAGAAGATTTGGTTAATGAAGGCAACATAGGCCTTATCATAGCTGCTGAAAAATTTAACCCAAGTATGGGCTTTAAATTCATTTCTTATGCTGTGTGGTGGGTTCGTAAAATAATAATGGAACACCTTTCCAAACATGGTCGTCTGGTTAGGTTACCATCCAATAAGATAAATAGCTTATCTAAATTAGATAAGGAAATATCTATTTTGGAACAAAAATTTGGGCGCACTGTAACAGTACAAGAAGCTATTGATATGATGGGTGATGCTGAAAAATTTGATACAACTTCTTTCAAAAAGAAAGTAGAAGAATATAAATTTTTGGATATTTTATCATCTTATCATATGGACTCATTAGACCGTGATATTAGCGGTGATGATGGTAATGGCACCATATTATCGGACACGATTTCTGATGAAAGTATCTTTAAGTCCGCTGACCATGACATTAACCATGCCGATATTAAAAATGAGTTGAATAAGGTATTAGACACTCTTAAACCTAGAGATAAGCGTGTTATGGTAGCTTTGTTCGGTCTAGATGGTGATTTCCCAAGAACGCTAAAAGATGTTGGTGAAGAAATGGGTGTAACACGTGAAATGGTTAGGCAGATAAAAGAAAAATGTTTAGGTAAAATTCGTGTGCAAATGGAAAACTATGAAATAATTTAATTATGGATGACTTGATTTTCAAGTATTTAAATAAAAACTACAGGTTTACATTAAATACGTATGAAGATTTTTTGGTTAAAAACAAAAGAACAAGTGAAGAAGAAAAATTATCAGAGGTTATTTCATCACTTTCGGTTATCTTTAATGAGGAAGAAAATGAAATTATGAGGATATTTGATAGATGGGCTAATTTCCAAAATGCCATGTTATATAATATAATAACGGAAATAAGAGAGGAAGGATTAAAAGGTGGTAGTGAAATAAACCTAACCGTTGATGAAATAGTTGAGATTATCTCATATCTACCATATGATGAAAATCAAGGATAGTTTAAGTACACATTTGAGTACATAAACAATTTTAGATGTTTTATACCTTTCCAGATATTTATTATTAAGAGTAAAAACTATGGAAAAGACTAAAATAAAAGAATTATTGAGAGAAACCTTTGTCGCACCTATTGTAGAAAAGGAAGAAAAAGAGGAGAACGACAAAAAAAATAAAAATACTGAAAAAGATTATGGTGAAGTAACCAGAAAATTAGATGGTACCATGCTTAAAGCCAGTCAAGTTATGGCGGCAGCAGGTCTTGGTAATCCAAAAAACGCCACTGACAGGTCTCTTTTCAGCAAAAAGGTAAGACGTGAAAAGAACGATGAAGGCGGTTTGTACCAGTTCAATGATGAGGAATTGGCCAAGATTATGAAAATCATAAACAACCCAGCCGCTTACCTAAACGTAAAAGCATAACATCAAACCCCAGATTAGCTGGGGTTTTTCATTTTATATATGTGTTACACTTGGTTATGTCATAAGACACGCTTTTAGTTTAACACAAAGGTATAAAATATTTTCTAGAAAAAAAAATATTTTTTTGACAAAAAGATTTGGTAGTTCCAAAAAATTTTACTACCTTTGCCCTATCTAAACCAATTAATATGGCAACAGAAATACAAAAACTTTACGAATTAGAATACAATGAGGTTGTAGCTATCTCTGTAATTGAATCAGATGAAGATTTGCGTTTAATATTCTCTGATGAAGTAAAATTACCTTTTAATATGGTAAGAACTTTATCTCTAGATAACAGACTTAGCGAAGAAACTAAAAGTTTGATAAAACAGCTATTTGATAAAATAATATTGACAAAGGAACCTCTTTGTGAAAAATATAAAAGGTTATCCAACCAAAATGGTATCCAAGTAACACAAGTTGAAGAACCAAAAGAAGCGGTTGTTGAAGTTAAAAAAGATACCCCAAAAAAGACCAAACTATTACCAAGACGATATGGTAAAGCACAAATAAACAAAGACATTCAAAATCAAAGTGGTAAAGCAACTAACGCCCAATTAACAGCTTTGGCAGTAAATGATTTGAAGAATTTGTATGTTAATCTTAGCAACAGAATGGTACACGATATGTTAAGTGGTGCACCTATATTGACTGATGTAGAATATAGAGAAATTAGGTCGACTATTACCATATTGAAAAATAAAATGAAACCAATTTTAAAAAAGACAAAATAATTTTTGGAGATATCAAATTAATTATGTACCTTTGTATTAAATTTAAACAAAATGACAAAAACTAAAAAAACAAAATCGTCTGTTGAGACAACTGGAAACAAAGAACTGGATAAAATGTTAGCTGTTATGGCTGAAGCAAAAAAATCTGGTAAAAAGAATGTTGTTGTGTTTACAACAGCTAGAAAACACCACAAAAAAGAAATGGCCAGTGAAATAGGCTTTTCAGCTAGTGACCTTAAACCAAAATTCTACGAAGCGTATAAATACTTTTTGTGCAAACATGATGCGACTACACGTCTTTTAAACCCAGAAGAATTAGCTGTTGAGTGGATTGTAAACCTTAAGTAATCAAACCTAATCTATAATGGCTAGTATCAAAGTTCGTTTTAATCTTGGAAGAGGAGTTAACTACATGAAGTGGAAAGTAATTTTCCCCGATGGTAATACTGAGTATTATTCACCAACTGATGTTCAATTGGTTTTAAATAAGTGTCAAGTTAAAAATAACAAGTCAGCAGCCAAAAAGATTTTTGAAGGTGGTACAAAGATTGTTTGTGCATGGATATTGTGTGAAGATATGGCAATAAAAACACATGGTTTTAATCAATCTGATGCAAAAGGACAAAGATTACGTTATAATCCACGTATTGAACCTAATTGGGTCGCTAATGGAATGAATGTGGATAGTATGAAATTCAATAGAATTGAAAGTGTTGATTATGGTTTGTATATTATGTAATAAAAACTAAAAAAAAATGAAATTTTATAACACACGAAAGACATCAAGTGGTCAGTATTGGACAACTGAGTTCTCAGCCAATGAGATGACCAACATAAATGTTGTAACACTTGTTATTGTATGTGCTATACTGGCTCCTTTGGCCGCTATTGCATCAGCGATACTAGTTCTTGTAACAATTCACGACTTGGAAGATGAAGGCATTGTCCCAAGTATATTTGGGGCGCTCATAAGCATTATATTCTTGTTGGATATATATTATCACTTTATTATAAGGGTTGTGCTTTACATAATGTTTGGTGAAGAATGGATACAAACGTTTTTCCATTTGAACGTTGCTTATCTTGCTATCCATGCCTTTTTGATTTTATTTGGTCATTACACATATAGAAGCACACGTGACAAATATACTTTGTTCTATATATGTGCTGCGATTGGAGTTATTGCATATTTTGTATCTAGTGCGATGATAACAATTAGACCTTACTAATTATTTGATTGATAAAGAGTCGATATGAAAAGATTAAGATTTTACAAAGAATGTGATAACAGATGGTATATTGATTTACCTGAATGGACTGGAAGCAAAGCCGAACTTGAAATGGTTGCTGGTGCAGATAGTATGCTCGAATATGTGGCAGAAGGTGAAGGGCAAGTTTGGTTAATATTATCAGTAGATGAATTTGAAAATGCTGATAAGTTGGAATATATAAGACTTGCTACGGAAATTGAAAATGGAGCGTTTTACAAACTTGATAAATACAGAGGAGTTGAAGTAGGGGCTGAAATGTGGCTTTGTGATGTAACAAAGTTTGTATTTGGTGACTTTCCGAAGACGATATTTTTATCAACCACAATTTGAAGCTAATGTACAATGATAAATCAAATAAATATCACGATTGGATGTACATCTAGTTTTTTTATTTGGAAATGTCAAAACTTATTCGTACCTTTGTAAAAAAATAAATTATGGAATTTATTAAACATATATTCGGTTTCTGTGGTGAAACCCATCCATCATTAATTAATTTGTTAATTTTTGGTGGACTACCTTTTGTATCATTTTTTTATTTTTTAAAAAACAATATTATAAATTTGTTTTTTAAATTAAAAACGGTTATATTTGAATTAATCAAATAATTTCACTATGAAAAAAAAATTGTTTTTGTTGGGATTAATGACCTACACTACAGGAATTTCAATTTTGGTAATTTACTTTTTAATGACAAATTGCACAAGACCTGTCTGTAATGATATAAATGCTGTAGGTTGTATTTGTAAAAATCAAAAAACAATATTTCTTCCTGGAGTACCAAGACAAACTTCATTAGAACCTTATTGTATTGATTCTTGTAAAAATGAAGGTGGATTTTTAAATTATATTTGTACAAAATAAACAAATGAGTTACATTGTAGTAGATGTGGAAGCCGATGGAGCAATACCACACAAGTATTCGATGGTTTGTTTCGGTGCCGTAATAGTTGAACCGACACTTACCAAAACATTTTATGGAAAAACAAAACCAATTTCAAATGAATGGGTTGCTGATGCTTTAGCTGTATCAGGTTTTAGCCGTGAAGAACACGAAAAGTTTGACGACCCTAAAAAGGTTATGGAAAACTTTGCCGAATGGATTGCTAAAAATTCAAACGGTAAACCAATTTTTATAAGTGATAACCCTGCTTTTGATTGGCAATGGATTAATTACTATTTCCATAGCTATTTAGGGAAAAACCCATTTGGTTTTTCTGCGAGGCGTATAGGTGATTTGTATTGCGGAATGAAAATGGATACTGGATTAAATTCAGAGTGGAAAAGATTGTACCGAAAAACAACACACGACCACAACCCTGTTAATGATGCAAAAGGTAACGCAGAAGCATTATTAGCAATGAAGAAAATGGGTTTGAAATTACCAACGTATTAAAAGAGCGTGGGCAGATTGTTTCTTTTTCGTTCTCATAAAAGTTCAATCGAAGCACGTCTACCCACTTTCATATAACGGTTGCGTATATGAGAGGTACGCCACCTAAAAACTAAAATAAATGTGAACCCGCTTATTGGCGTATCTCATATACGTTGTTAGGCACAGTACGGTAAATTATGAAAATATCTGAATTAATTGCAAAACTTAAAGACATCAAAAACAAAGAGGGTGATTTGAATGTATGTGTTTCAGAATCACACGAATATTGGGGTAGCGTAGAGTCGCATCTTAGTGAGTATAACATGTATGTTAGTGAACACGCACAACCCGATGGCCCAAAATCAGGTAAGTCTGAAAAGTCTGTTGTTTTTCAGTACTAGTGTAGTATTGTACATAACGTTTCTCAGCTTTTCGAACACAAAACTTCATTAGAATTACAAATTTTAAAATTTAGATAAAAATGTCAATAGAAGAACAAAACGGCAATTTTGCCAAACCCGTGTTAGCGGTTCGTTTTATTTCGGAGAACATAATCGTAGACAGATTTCCTGTTTCAAAAGAGATAAAAGAGGGTGGCAAACATAATGAATGCCAAGTAATAATTAATGTATCAGATGAATTTTACTTGGGTAATTCAGAAGAAATAATGAAAGAAGGAAAACTTAACTACTATTTCCCAATGGGTGAAAGTGGTGACTTGATGGGTTTAAATTCAATGTTTGGAGTATTACAAGTATTGCACCAAATCTATACTTGGAATCCTGAATGGAAAGTATTACTTCATTGTCAAGCAGGTAAAAATAGAAGTCCAACGATAAAAGCCTGTTTCTACTATATGATGTTAGGTGAGCATGAGCCTGATGTACTTGACAATAATAATGAAGTAAAATATCGTAATAGACTTTTAGTAAACTGTGAAAGAAACCATTTACCACCATTAAAACAGACTGAATTGTTTTTGTCAAAATGCAAAGAAGCGTTTGATAACCCCGAAAAGTTTTTCGGTGGGATGTTTGACTGGGTAATGTCGGAGTCTGGATGCTCTTTAAAATGACCGATAACGGTTGGGTGTATGAGAAGGTTTGCTTGTAGAATCTTTCAAATTAGCACAACTGTTAATAGCAAACTTTCTTATACACCTTGTTAGCACCAGTACGGTTTATTTAAGGTAAACTTGATTAATTGAATAATTATTAGTATATTTGTAAAAAAATGATTATGGAAAAATATATAAACAAAATGATTGAAGATGGGTTTAAATTAGCCCAAAAACACGAACAAATTAGAGAAGAAATGTTTGATGATGGTTATTTACCACAAGAAATGAAAGAAGAATTGGTTAAACTAAAACAAGATTTTGAAGAACAACGTTTAAAGGATGAAAAATATATAGAGGATAATAAACATAGAAAAATTGTCGGGTATAATCCAGAAAACTTTATGCCTATCTTCGAAGACGAAAAGTAGTATTGGTGCTAACGTCTAATGATAAACAATCGTTTTAATGTTGTTTATCATTTGTTAGGTTTTGTTAAATTATTGTTTTACAAATTAAAAATAAAAAATATGGAAGATATAAATTGGAATA
>Ga0247834_1000545_pt1 | contig 72446 bp, 63 predicted proteins | sample LaCruzMarch2015__8_FD_187118 | JGI IMG/M metagenome (GOLD analysis project Ga0247834, IMG submission 187118) | Freshwater microbial communities from meromictic Lake La Cruz, Castile-La Mancha, Spain - LaCruzMarch2015_12m | ecosystem: Environmental > Aquatic > Freshwater > Lake | place: Spain...
CAGGGCGATGGCCTCGCGGGTGCCTTCACCGCCGAGGTAGGCGCTGACAATGCGGTTGCGTAAATCAAGGGACAGGGCTGCCATGCAACCACGCCTAACATACTTTGCTCAAATGGCTACACAAATACTTAAAATGCTCTAAATGAGCCAATGCCACCTTCGGCAGGATCAAACCTACCGAATCATCCAGCTTGCAGAGTTTGAGCTCAAAGGTCATTGAAACAACATAACCAGAAGTCCGACGGACTCAAGGAACGCATTCACCCCTAAAACTTCAGCTCTTCCTGGAAGATCATCCGGGCGGCCTGGGCCACGTCTTTGTCGCCGCGACCGGAGAGGTTCACGATGATGACTTGGTCCTTGCTCATCTTGGGGGCGACTTTCTGGACTTCGGCGATGGCGTGGCTGCTTTCCAGGGCGGGGATGATGCCTTCCACGCGGCTGAGTTCCTGAAAGGCTTCCAAGGCCTCGGTGTCGGTGGCGTAGTTGTATTCCACGCGACCTTCATCATGCAGCCAGGCGTGCTCAGGTCCGATGGCGGCGTAGTCCAGACCGGCGCTGACGCTGTGGGTCAGCTCGATCTGACCGTCGGCATTGGCCAGCAGCCAGGTCTTGGTGCCCTGGAGGACACCGAGACGACCACCCTGGAAACGGGCGGCATGACGCTCGGGCATGATGCCGTCCCCACCGGCCTCCACGCCGATCATGCGGACATTGGCATCATTGAGGAAGGGATGGAAAAGGCCGATGGAATTGCTGCCGCCACCGACACAGGCGACGAGCAGGTCCGGCAGGCGGTTTTCACGCTCCAGGATCTGCTGGCGGGCCTCCACACCGATGACGCGGTGAAAGTCACGCACCATCATGGGGAAGGGGTGTGAGCCCAGGGCGCTTCCGAGGATGTAATGGGTGCTGTGGACATTCGTCACCCAGTCGCGCATGGCTTCATTGACGGCCTCTTTGAGCGTGGCCTGTCCGGCGGTCACGGCGACGACCTTGGCTCCGAGGAAGCGCATGCGGGCGACGTTCAGCGCCTGACGTTCCATGTCCACCTTGCCCATGTAGATGGTGCAATCCAGCCCGAAACGCGCACAGACGGTGGCGGTGGCCACGCCGTGCTGACCGGCTCCGGTTTCGGCAATGATGCGCTGTTTGCCCAGACGCAGCGCCAGCAGGGCCTGGCCGAGGGCGTTGTTAATCTTGTGGGCACCTGTGTGGAGCAGGTCCTCGCGCTTCAGGTAGATGCGGGCACCGCCCAGCTTTTCCGTCCAGCGTTCGGCGAAATAGAGCGGAGTCGGACGACCGACGTATTCGTGCAGCAGTCGGTTCAGTTCGGTCTGGAACAGCGGGTCGGCTTTGGCACGCTCGTATTCTTCGGAGAGTTCATTGAGCGCAGCCATCAGGGTCTCCGGCACAAACATGCCCCCGTAGTGGCCGAAGTGGCCGTGTTTGTCAGGCATCACGGGAAGGGGAGCAGCGGTGGCGGTCATGGCAGGGGATAGGCAGGATAGATCAGATACGCGGCTTGGCAAAGGCGAGGAAAGAAATCGACACAGATCAAAATCACCAGGTGCGGTCTGTGACTTCGGTCGCCAGGGCCTGCACGCGTGCATCGTGTGCTTCGCAGGGGATGCCAGGGAAAACCTGAGCCTCAAAGCAGATGCCCAGGCGTTTTGCAGTCACGTCCGGTCGCGCTAGGAGGCGGTCGTAATATCCGCCTCCGCGTCCCAGGCGGGACCCATCGCCGCTGCTGAAGGCCAGCCCTGGGACGAGGATCAGGGTCAGTTCCCCCGGAGTGATGGCATGACGGAGGTCCGTGACGGGTTCCCACACGTTCAGCGGGCCGCGTTTCAGGTCTTGGGCTCCGGTGACTTCGTAGGGCAGCAGTTCCACTCCCTCCAGGGCAAAGAGGGCCGTCTTCCAGCCACGGGCCCGCAGCCAGGGGAGGAGTCCGGTGATGAGATCGGGTTCGTTTCGCAGACCGCCAAACAGCGCCACGATGCTGGGGGCCGCCCACAGGTTTTCCTGCGCCTGAAGGCGGGCAACGAGCTGTTGCGACCATCCGGCCAGTTCTTCAGATGACACGGCCCGCAAGCGCTCCCGCATTTGGCGGCGCAGATCAGCTTTGGTGGGGAGGTCTTCGGTCATGACGCTTAATTGGCCAGGGACGACGGTTTTGAAAAGGGCAAGTTGCGGCCTAGATTGGTCCGGCGCTTGCCACCTGCGGGAAGCGCCTGCATCATCCCGTGAATGGCCGCCTTTCTCCTCCGCCGACTTTTGAGCAGCATCGTGGTGCTGTTCTTTGCGGTGTCGCTCACCTTTCTGCTGACGCGCTCCTTGCCGGGCGGGCCGTTTGACCGGGAAAAGGCGTCCTCCGCCCAGGTGCAGGAAGCGTTGCTGGAGAAATACAAACTGAGCGGCACCCTCTGGCAGCAATACACCGCCTATCTGAACGACCTGGCCCATCTGGACCTGCGCGTCTCCTTCAAATACCGCGACTGGAGCGTGGCGGAGATCCTGGGCCAAAAAATGCCGACCTCCATTAAACTGGGCGGTGTGGCCTTCCTCATCGCCAGCACGCTCGGCGTCTTCATCGGGGCCCTGGCGGCCATGCGGCGGGATACGCCGATGGACTGGGCGGCCATGTTCGGTGCTATCGTGGCCATCTCCATTCCCTCCTTCATCACCGGGCCGTTTTTGATCGCTGTCTTTGCCCTCTGGCTGGGCTGGCTGCCGGTCGGTGGCTGGGGCAATGTGGAGCATCTCATCCTACCCTCCCTCTGCCTGGCCGCACCCTACGTGGCCTATGTGGCGCGGCTCATGCGCAACAGTCTGCTGGATGTTTTGAAGAGTGACTTTCTGCGCACGGCCAGGGCGAAGGGGCTGACGGAATCCCAGGCGCTGGTTCGTCATGCCATGAAGGTGGCCATCCTGCCGGTGGTCACTTATCTCGGACCGCTCGCAGCCCATTTGCTGACGGGTTCGATGATCGTCGAAAGTGTCTTCAACATCTCTGGTGCGGGCAGCATCTTTGTGAACGCCATCCAGAACCGGGATGCCTTCCTGCTTTGTGGTGCGGTGGTCATCTACTGCACGCTGTTGATCGTCTTCAATCTCATCGTGGACCTGCTTTACAGCGTCCTGGACAAACGCATCCAGCTCCATGCCTGACGCCCCCAAAGCAGCCTCCATCAGCCGCCCCGGTGGTTGGGCCATCGTGCGTCGGAACCGTCCGGCGATGATCTCGCTCATCTTCCTGGCCATCCTCGTGCTGGTGGCCTTCACGCTGCCCTTCCTGCTGCCAGAGAGCATCAAGGCCACGAGCGGAGGCACCTTTTTGCCACCCTTGGCGTTAGACCCGGAGAACGGTGCCTGGCATCTCTGCGGCACGGATGTGAACGGGCAGGACCTGTTTTACCGACTGCTCACCGGAGCCCAGGTCTCCCTCGGTGTCGGCATCGTGGGGGCCATCATCTCCCTCTTCATCGGCACCACCTATGGCATGGTCAGCGGCTACTTCGGCGGGCGTGTGGATGCTACGATGATGCGGATCGTGGACATTCTGTATGCCGTGCCGCGCATCCTGTTCATCATGATCTTCATCGCCGCCTTTGACAGCGTGTTCAAAGACTGGCTGGACGGCACCCGGCTGTGGGCTCAGCAGAAACAATGGACCTCGCTGGAGGACACGACCCGTTACCTCATTCCCTATTCGAAGATCCTGGTGATGATCCTGTCACTGGGGCTGGTCGAGTGGCTGACCATGGCGCGCATCATTCGCGGCCAGGTGCTGGTCTTGCGTGAGATGACCTTTGTCACTGCGTCCCGCGCCATGGGCCAGAGCGGCTGGACCATCCTGCGCAAGTATCTGCTGCCGAACCTCAGCACCATCATCCTGACCTACCTGACGCTGACGATCCCGGCCGTGATCCTGGACGAATCCTTCCTCAGCTTCCTGGGACTTGGCATTGAAGATCCTGCGGCAAGCTGGGGTTCATTGCTCAAAGACGGAGCCCAGGTCATCAATCCGCTCGAAAGCAAATGGTGGCTGCTGGCCTTCCCCGCGCTGCTCATGTCTCTCAGCCTGCTGGCGCTCAACTTCCTGGGGGATGGTCTCCGGGATGCCTTTGATCCCAAATCTACCGATTGAGAAAACGGCCCTGTTTGATCCGTCGCTTTCGTTGACTCGGCGATTGACTTTAGGCCTCCGTGCGGCTTGTTTCGTTGTTCGCAGCTGGTGTTGCGGACTGGTTTCAAGCTCCCTGTCCTCATGGCAAATAACAGCCAGCACCAACAGGCAAACTCCGCTAACAAACGCAGCGGGGCCGGGCAGGCCATCGTCGAGCTTTGCACCATCTCCGACTGCGGTCTGGTCTTCTGGTCACGGCAGCGTTTTGACATCGGTTCCGAGCTGCAAATCCGTGTGCGACGGGATGCCATTCCAAGCTTGGGTGGGAACCCGGCTGGGGAGGCTGGAGAATGGATCACCCTGCGTGGTTTTGTGGTGGAGTGCCCTGCGGTGAGGCGGGCCTGCGGTGAACACGGATTTCAGGTGTCACTGCTGCTGGAAAGCGCACTGACCGCTACTACGAAATCAAAGCCATCCAAAAAACAAGCGTCTTGTCCTCGGATGAAATCTGCTTTTTCCGGGCTGCAACGGGCAGGCTTGAACTGACTGCCCTTGTGACGCATATGCGTGGCAAGGATGATCTGGTGAAAGGTCTTCCTTTCGGGGAGGGTTGAGTTCTCTCATCCAGCCCATGTCCCGTCATCTAGCATCTCTCCTTCCATTCCGAGAATGTGCAGGGTTCATGCTCTGTCTTTTTCTGACGGCCTGTGACGGGAGTTCGTGGAATTCGGCCCAGGTTTACCGCAACCTGCGGATCTGGCGAGATGCCGTGCAGCAAATGGAAGCAGAACTGGAAACGCTGCCGGAGGCACGTGTGGTGGCCCAAGCTCATCAGCGCCTCGGTTTCCATGGGCGGTCCGGGAACCCGGCGTGGATCATGCTGGATCTGGGGCGTTTCGTTATGCCGGAAGAGATCCTGCTACTGTCTGCGCGGGTCAGTGACCCGGCACCAGACGATCCTGTGGGCGGTTTTCCTCCAGTAGTCCGCTGCAGTCTCTCCGCTACAGGGATAGAAGACAGCTTCTGGTTTGTTGCCGGTTATCGCGAGGAATACGAAGGAGCAGGCAGTGATCTGCCCTTGCTGAGCCTGCATTACCAGGGCAAACCCGGACGTTACCTGCGCATCGAAGTGGAAGGCGGCCGTGCTCGCTCACACGGCCAATTCTTCACACTGGGGGAGATTATTGTCCTCGAAAACGGCATCAACCGAGCCCTGGGCGCTGAGGTCACCACCAGTCCTTCGATCGAAAATGCACCGCGTTGGACAGCCTCCAACCTTACGGATGGTTACCTCTGGTGCGGTTCTCTTACGGGTTTGCAGAAGTCACCCTTGAACGGCTTCCATAGTGCGATTGAAACCACTCCGGAGGCGGTGCCCAAGTGGGTGGAGGTGGATCTGGGCGATACTTTTCCGCTGGATGAAATCCGCCTCGTTCCAGCGCGCCCGCCAGACTATGCGGACATCGCGGGTTTTGGCTTTCCCCCATCCTTTCAGGTAATTGCCTCTGCCGGTGAGAATGATGAAGGACAGGTATTGTTTGAGGGCGTCCTACCCAATCCTGGCGATGCCACCGTGTGTCTCCCCGGACATGGCGTTTCTGCGCGGCGGGTGCGTGTGAAGGCAACGTCGCTTTGGCAGCGCAGCCAGGACTATGTCTTTGCCTTGGCGGAACTACAGGTGATGTCGCAGGGGCTGAATGCCGCCATTGGAAAACCGGTGAGGGCCAGTGATGTCGCGACCAGCAGCAAATGGTCGCTGCCCGCACTGGTGGATGGCTTCAGTAGCCGTCGTGAACTGATCGGCTGGTCTGATTGGGTTCATGCGGTGAAACGCCGCCGCTGGCTGGAGAGCGCTCTTGCTTCCGCCAGACCGCATCTGATCGTGCTGGAGAGGGGGTTTCACGAGTCGTTGTTATGGAATGGAGTTGGGGTCATTGTTTCGCTCTTTTTGTTAGGCGCTCTTTCGTTGTCCGGGGTTCACCTTCATCAGCAACGTGAACGTGCCCGTTTGCGCCAGCGCATCGCTCAGGATCTGCACGATGAAATGGGTAGTCAGCTCAGTCATCTCGCCCTGCTGGCGGAAACAGGTCAACGGAGTTCTGGGGATTCATTGGCGGCCATCGCCAATGAGGCGCGTGATCTTCAGCACACGTTACGTGATCTCGTTTGGCTGCTGGAACCTCACAATGCTGATCCCCGGGACTTTGCTGCGCGTCTTCGTATCACTTGTCGGCGGCTACTGGCTCCGATGATTCCAGATGTGCAGATTGACTCGTCCGGTGAACCTCCGCCGGCTCGACTACCGCTGGAATGGACGCGGGATCTGCTACTCTTTGTCAAAGAGGCGTTGAGCAACTGCGCCCGGCACAGTCAGGCAACCTCCGCACGACTGTGCATGAACTGGACAGACAAGACCTTCGAGTGGCAGCTTATGGATGATGGCATCGGCTTCGATGAAACTGCGTCGGAATTCGAGCCAGGCGCGGGATTGCGCAATTTGCGGCTGCGTGCAACGGCCCTGCATGCCGTTTATTCCCTGGTCAGCAAACCAGGGGAGGGCACGCAAATTCGCCTCCAGGTGCCATTGCCCAGACCGCGTCGTTATTTCGCATTCAACCGCTCATGACTTTTCCCGAAGAAAGCCCCATGCACCTTTGGATCATTGAGGACAATCGTGCTCTGCGTGAGGCGCTGGCCCAGGCGGTTGTTAGCTTTCGTCCTTCCTGGCAGGTGCGTGGTTTTCCACACTGTGAAGCAGCGCTCATGCAGCCTGCAGAGGAGATTCCCTCGGTGCTTTTGCTGGATATCGGCCTGCCTGGCATGAGCGGTCTGGAAGGCATCCCGCTGCTGCGCGGGCGATGGCCGCAGATGGAGATCATCGTGTTCACCGTCTTTGATGAAGCGGAAAAAATCTATCAGGCCCTTTGTGCCGGCGCATCCGGTTACCTGTTAAAGTCCGAGCCTGTGGACGTCGTCATCCAGGCTGTCGAAGAAGTCCTGCGTGGTGGTTCTCCCATGCATCCCCAAGTGGCCCGCAAGGTGCTGGACCGCCTCAGCGGGAAAAGTCGGCCCATGCCCGATGCTCAACTTTCCGAGCGCGAACAAGAAGTGTTGCGAAAAATGGCCGAAGGCCTCACCAAAAAAGAGATCGCTGCAAGTCTTGAACTCAGCATCCACACCGTGGACAACTACCTACGTCGCATTTATCGCAAACTGCATGTCAACACCCTGCAAGGAGCTGTGGCCAAAGCTTTGCGTGATGGGTTTCTGTAGCGGAAAATGATTCCGCTCCAGCATCCTCTCTGTGACGCGATGGCGTGGCATGAGAAGGTGCGCATTCGCTGCGTAGTTGTCTCATGATCTGGAAATACAGTCTCGCCCTGCTCCCCCTGGGCATCCATGCGGCGGCTCCCGACTTTGAAAAAGACGTGGCCCCCATTCTGGAAGCGCGCTGTCTTTCCTGCCATGATGAAGCCAGCGCCAAAGGAGATGTGCGGCTGGACACACGCGGGCATCTGCTCACCAGCATCCTGCCGGGTCGCCCGGATGAAAGCACGCTCATCGAGCAAATCAGCGGCCCTGAGCCGGAGATGCCGAAGAAGGCCGCTCCGCTCAAACCGCAGGAGGTGGAAATCTTGCGTCAGTGGATCGCTTCCGGGGCCGTCTGGCCGGAGCAGCGGGTGCTCAAAGACAATCCGCCGCGCAATCTGGACTGGTGGAGCCTGCGGCCTTTGAGAAAGGACGAAACCCGGATGACGAATGACCCGAAGGTCAATCCGGTGGATGTCTTCATCGATGCGAAGCTGAAGGAGAAAGGGCTGAAGCCGGTCGCCCAGGCCGACCTCGCGACGCTGATCCGCCGCCTAACTTATGATCTGACCGGACTGCCGCCAGAGCCCGATGAAGTCCGTGCCTTCACGGAACCGGGCAGGTCCTATGAGGCCCTCGTGGACCGTTTGCTCGCCAGCCCGGCCTTTGGCGAAAAATGGGCCCAGCACTGGCTGGATGTCGCCCGTTATGGAGAGACCCATGGTTACGATAAAGACAAGCCCCGCCTGAACTCCTGGCCCTACCGGGACTACGTCATTCGCAGCTTCAACCAGGACAAGGCCTACCCGCAGTTTGTGCAGGAGCAGATCGCCGGAGATGCCTTGTTTCCAGGCACCTCCGACGGCGTTTTAGGCCTCGGCTTTTTAGCAGCGGGACCGTGGGATTACATCGGCCATACGGAGGTCGGGGAAGGCAAGGTGGATGGGCGCATCGCCAAGCATCTGGACCGGGATGAGATGATCTCTGCGGTTTTCAATGTCTTCACCAGCACCACGGTGCAGTGTGCGCAGTGCCATCATCACAAGTTCGATCCCGTGAAGATGGAGGACTACTACCGGCTCCATGCCGTCTTCGCGGCCGTGGATCGGGCGGAGCGGGTTTACACCGGATTGAAACCGGAGCAGGAAAAGCAGCGCAACTCCCTCCAGGCCCAGGTCAATGGCCTGCGTGCCGAACAAACGAAGCTGCAAACGGAAGCGCAACGGGAGCTGGGTGCCCGCACCTCCGGCATCGAACGCCGTCTCGGTGAACTGCGCCAGAAACATGGCTCCCCGCTCCGGCCGCAGTATGGTTATCACAGCGCCATTTCCAGGAAACAGGACGAGGTGAAATGGGTGCAGGTGGACCTGGGCAAACCGCAGGGTATTCAGCAGGTGCGGCTCATCCCGGCCTACGACAAGTATAACGACATCGGTGCCGGGTTCGGCTTTCCTGTGCGATACAAGATCGAGGTCTCCAATGATGCGGACTTTCAAAAGGATGTGCGCCTCGTCCGCAATGCCACGGACAAGGATCAACCCAATCCGCGCAATACCGACATTCTCGCGGATGTGGGTGGCAACCCGGCACGCTACATCCGCATCACGGCGGCCCGGTTGTCACCTCGTAAAGACGACTTCATTTTCGCTCTCGGAGAGGTCGAGGCCATCGGCGGAGAGAATCCCGGCAACCTCGCCCAGGGTGCCTTGGTCACCGCCTTGGACAGCATCGAAGCAGGGCCGCGCTGGGGGCGGTCCAATCTCACCGATGGCGTCTTTCATCGCGAGCTGGATGATCCGGCGGCGCTTGCCGAACTGCGCCGGCTGGAAGCCGAAAAAGCGGCCATTGAAGAGGAGCTTCGCGATGCCCGACGGGATGCCCGATTGAAGGAGCTCGAACAACAACTCACCCAGCTCAAGCCCAGGTTGGAGGCGTTTCCCAAAGGCGAGCTGGTCTATGCTGCGGCCACCGATTTCACCGCTCAGGGCGGCTTTAAACCCACCACAGGCAAACCGCGTCCGATCCATCTGCTGAACCGGGGGGACATCCGTGCGCCACGGGATCTGATGCATCCCGGCATGGTCCCCCTCTGGCCCGGTGCGCGGGAAGAGTTCGCATCAGCCCCGGCTGCTTCGGAATCCTCCGCGCGGGCAGAGCTGGCCCGGGCCATCGCCAGCCGTGACAATCCGCTGCTCTGGCGCAGCATCGTCAACCGGCTCTGGCTATGGACCTTCGGCCAGCCCCTGGTGGGCACGCCCAATGACTTTGGTCGCATGGGAATGACGCCCACCCATCCTGAACTCCTGGATTATCTGGCCGCCCGTTTGCGGGATGATCCCAGGCATTCGCTCAAATCCATCATCCGTCTCCTGGTCACCAGCCAGGCTTACCGTCGCGCCAGCACGCATGATGAAACCGGTGCTGCATTGGATGCGGGCAACTCCTGGTTGTGGCGTGCGAACCGGCGGCGTCTCACGGCGGAGGAATTTCGGGACAGCGTGCTGGCCGTCAGCGGCGTGTTGCGGCGGGAGGACCGGGGCGGCCGAAGTTTCCAGGACTTCATCATCGAGAAGCCGCAGCACTCGCCGCATTACCAGTATCATCTCCATGATCCAGGTGATCCTGCCAGCCATCGCCGCAGCATCTACCGCTTCATTGTCCGCTCCCAGCCGCAGCCTTTCCTGACCACCCTGGACTGCGCAGACCCCTCGCAAAGCGTCGCCTGGCGTGATGAATCCACCACGGCGCTCCAGGCCCTGGCTCAATGGAACAACCGCCTCATCGAGACGATGTCACGTCAGCTTGCCCTACGTCTGGAAGGCAGCGCCGATCCTGTTTCTGAAGCCTGCCGCCTGGGCTTGGGGCGTGATCCCGCCGGGGAGGAAAAGCAGTTGCTCTCAGAGCATCTCTCCCAGCACGGACCCGCGAGCATGGCCCGGGTGGTCTTTAACCTGAACGCCTTTGTGTATATCGACTGATGAAAGCCCACTCCGTAACCGTCCTTCATGGCATCTTACAGGGCCTGCTTTTGATAAATGCCATGCTCTCCCACCTGCTTAAGCCGGCGGAGCCGCGACCGCAGAAGGGTTTCCACTTCTGCTTCTGCGTGACTGGGAAATTGGGCGCGAATCCCATCCTTCATCAGGCCCAGGGCACCTTCAAAAAGCTCAATCGAAGTGTCAATCCTTTCGCCAATCGTCAGACGCCGCGCCCGCCGCACCTTGTCGGCGTAGATGGCATCTGCCAGGGCTTGGATGTCCTTTTCCATAGGGTCAGGATAACCGCACCCGGGCCGGGTGTCCACCTGTTCGATTTTCCCTCCCGGAGTGTCCCGTCTCCGGCACCCGCACACTTATGAACCGACGTTCTTTCCTCACTTCCTTTGGTGGTCTCGCACTCACTGACCTGCTGCTGCGGGATCAGGCGCTGGCTTCTCCCCGTGTTCTGCGGGGGCTGCATCATCCGCCGCGGGCGAAGCGTGTCATCCAGCTTTTCATGGCCGGGGCGGCCAGTCATGTGGACATGTGGGATCACAAGCCGCTTCTTTCGAAACGCGACGGCCAGCCCTGGGACCCGGGGGAAAAAGTGGAGCTGTTTCAGAGCACGCCGGGGGCATGTTTCGGCAGTCCGTGGGCCTTCAGGCCGCATGGCCGCAGCGGCAAGATGCTGAGCGACATCGTGGCTCCCCTGGGGGCCGTGGCGGATGACATCGCCTTCGTTCACAACATGGTGGGAAAGACCGGCGTGCACAGCCAGGGCACGCTGCTGCAGACCACGGGTTTTCAACTGCCCGGCTTCCCCAGCGCAGGCTCGTGGGTGAGTCATGCCCTGGGCAGTGAAAGCGACAACCTGCCGTCGTTTGTGGTGCTTCCGGATCACCGGGGCCTGGCCTCGAACGGAGCCAAAAACTGGGCCAATGCCTTTCTCCCGGCGCAGCATCAGGGCACGGTGATCAGGCCGGGCAATGCCGAGCCGATTGCGGATCTCCATGCGCCAAAGAGTGACTTCATCACCCCGCAGAGCGACCGGGCCGGGCTGGACGTGCTGGCCCGCCTGAACCGGGCCCATGCGCAGCAGCATCCCGGTGACGACCGTCTTCAGGCGCGGGTGCGCTCCTATGAACTCGCGGCCGCCATGCAGCTCAGCGCCACGGACGCCCTCGACCTCTCCAGCGAGCCCCAATACATCCGCGACATGTATGGCCTGGCCCCTGAAGCGACCGGCGTGGACGACAGCAGCATCAATGTGAAGGCGGAGACCGAGTTCTTTGGCCGTAAGTGCCTGGCCGCCCGGCGTCTGCTGGAGCGCGGGGTGCGCTTTGTACAAATCTGGAGCGGCAACGACAACGGCCACCCGCGCCGCAACTGGGACAGCCACGAGGATGTGAAACGTGATCATGAGCCTCTCTCGCTGGGCATGGCCCATGGAGCCGCCGCGCTGATCAAGGACCTCAAACAACGGGGCATGCTCGAGGACACGCTCATTCTCTGGACCACCGAGTTCGGCCGCATGCCCTGCTCCCAGGGCAGCAAGGGGCGCGACCACAATCCCTTCGTCTTCACCAACTGGCTCTGCGGTGGCGGCATCCAGGGCGGCACCTATGGGGAAAGTGACGAATGGGGTTTCCGTCCGCAAGACCGCGCGAATGCCACCAGCGTTTATGACATTCACGCGACCGTGCTTTACCAGCTCGGCATCGACCACACCAAGCTCACCCTGCGGCACAACAGCATCGACCGCCGCCTCACCGATGTGCACGGGCACGTGCTCAAGGCGATGATTTGACGGAACCTTATTTCTTGGCCTTCTTCTCTTTTTCCGGCAGTCCTTGGCCGGGCTTGAGGTCCAGGTTGGCGGTCATTTCCGCCTCCGTGACGGTGGATTCCACGCCCTGGGCGGGCACGTCTGCTTTGGCGGTCCAAAGGATGGCGTTGAGCACCAGTTTACGCTGCTCATTGTTAGACCAGCTCTGGTGATAGTGACCGCCGGTGAAACCGAAACCACGACCGCCACCTTCGTTTTCAGCCGCCCAGGCGACGTGCTGTTTTTCCTTGTTATTCACGGACTCACGGACGGTGGGGTTGCCGCTGTGGTGGCCGTCGGGACGCTCCATGGTGGAGTCCGGGGCGATGGCGCTGAGGATGGGGGTCACGCCCTGCATGCCTTTGCGAAAGCGCATGTAGAAATACCATTCGTCATTGGTCATGAAAGGCTTCACACCGTTGGCGATAGGGTGAGCCGGGAACTCGGTGAAGCTGGCATCCCAGTGCGGGTTGACGCTCCAATGGATCTCAAAGCAGCCGCCCATCCAGTCCAGAAATTCCTTGCCACCGAGTTCGATGGTGGGCTCGACGGCATAGTGCAGGGTCAGGAAACCGCAGCCGCGTTTCATTTCCTTGTCGAGTTGCTGGAGGCGATCACCTTGCAGCGCCGGGTGCCTGGGGCCGCCATCTGCGTAGATGACGACAGTCGATGCCTCCGCGAGTTCCTCCGCAGCGGGCCAAGCGCCGTTGAGATGGACGCGAACATCGACTTGATCCATCGCGCCCTGTTCCAGGCATTTTTTCAGCAGGAGAATGCCGGCATTGTGTTCATGCTGACCTGGGCCATGCGAAGGTTTGCCTGCGATCATCGTGATGATCTTTTTATCAGCCGCTGACAGCGTCGCTGCTAAGGCCAGGGTCAAAGTGAAAAGGAGAAACTTCATGGGTGGATAGAGTGGGATGCAAACGAGCGAAAACCAACATTCATTTCAAGTTCCGGCTTCTCCACGCCAGAATGCCGCACAGGCCAAAGCCGAAGGTATTGAGTGTGCCGTGAACCGCCCACATGGAGGGCATGGGCAGCGCCCAATGAGGAAGCACGGATCGGAGACCGAAGCCGAGTGCCAGCAACATGGCGATGAAGAGGCTCAGACCTGAGATGAAAAACAGCCCTTTGCTCCACCAAGAGTTGCCGTTATGAAAAGCCATCTGAATTTGCAGAACTGCCGTTCCAAGCGCCCCGGCGACGAGCACGGAGACACTGATGGGCTCCACCCAAGGCAGCACTTGGAAATGAGTGCAGGTGATGCCGATGGCCACCAGCGGCACGCCAGTGAGAATGAGGCCGCAAGAGTGCTGCGAAAGAGGCCCAGGAAGCGCCTTGCCACCCAGCCCTGCCATGAGCGGCAGGGTAAAGCCTGCATGATGAAAGTGGGCCGCCGTGAGCAGGACGATCAGAGCATCGAAGCCGAAAGGCATCCAGTTCAGCCGATGGGCCAGCAGCCAGGCGGCACCGATGGAAGGGAACAGGCGGGCGGCCACCTGACAGCCTAAGGCGGCATCGCGAACAAGCCATGCCTGCCGATGCCTGAGAAGCCATGCGACCTCCATCAACTGCTGAACGAGCCACAAACCGCACATGACCGAACCCAGCAGGGATGGAATCGGCTTTAACAAAGCCTGCACCAGTAAGATGCCGGTCAGAAATTCAGTGGTTTCGCGGGACGGATTTCGCAACCGCACGTCTCCGAGCTGCCGCGTCAGCGGCATCAGAATCAGGATGGAGAACATCAGCAGGACTTCGATCCAGGTGGCGGCCTCCGGTTGCAGGCCCTTGGCAAAGGCGAACCATACCCACATCAGGGTGCTGACACTCAGACGCACACCTGCCGGTATCTTAAAAATGTGAACATGAGGCGTCATGGGTTACTCCTCCTCATGGCCGCCTGCGAATCACGCACAAACCGGCACTGCCACCAGCGGGCCAGGGGAAAGCCGACCCAGGCCATCCAGTGACGAGGGCGGGAGAAGGCGTGAATTTCATACCAAACGGAACCGTCGGCCAGCATCTCCACCATGAACCTTTCTTCCCCGCATTCGGTGTGTTCGGGCAGCGTGCCATAGACAAAGCCGTGGCGGTTTCCATCGTCGCAGCGCTTCAGTATTCGGCAGGGATTGATCCACCAGAGGCCGCAGATACTGACCACCATGGCGACGATGTGACCGGGTGTTTGAGGCGATTGAAAAGGATGCACGACAGCCCAGGCGGGAAACATTTTCCAGGCGTCCAGATCCGCACAGGCTTGCTGATAAACCGTCGTCCCACGGCCCAGGCGAACGCGGTGTTTATCCACGATAAACCCTGTTGCTGGTGGATTTTCGACGTCGCCTTGGTGTTGGTAACTCAGGGGTTCTTCCTTCCAGGCATCGATAAGCGTTGCCATCTCAAGAGCAGAGGGAGATTGCAGGGAAATCACAGGTTCATTCTTGATGGGGATTGCGGGGAAACAACCGGAGAAATGGATTCTCTTTTTGCCGAGGCATGATCAGCACTCCATAGTGATCCGATGCCCCCCATTCGCGCCATCCTTTTCGACTTCGACGGACTCATTGTGGATACGGAGAGCGTGGGCTATCAGACTTGGAAGGAGTTGTATGCACAGCATGGGCATGAGCTGCCTGTGGAGACCTATGCCCAGGCTATTGGCACGGAGTTCAATGACCTCTATGATCCGCGCCGTGATCTTGATGCTTTGGTCGGTCGGGCCTTGCCCTGGGCGGAGCTGGAGGAGTGCCGACTGGAGAGGGAGCGTGAGTTGCGCACCACGTTGAGTACTTTGCCGGGTGTGGTGGATCGTTTAACAGAAGCCCGTGAATTGGGGTTGCCGTGTGCCGTCGCCAGCAGCAGCCCTTTATCCTGGGTGGGAAGATGGATCGAGCAATTGGAACTCCAGCATCACTTTCATCACCTCACGACTGTGGATGATACCGGGAAAGTGAAGCCTGATCCCAGTCTCTTTCTTCATGCCGCAGGTCGTCTGGAGGTTCACCCGCATGAGGTGCTGGTGTTTGAGGACTCGCTCAATGGATTGCGTGCGGCAAGGGCGGCGGAGATGCGCTGCATCGTCGCCCCTGGCCCGATGACGCGGCACCTGGACTTTGAGGGTGCCCTGCATCGTGTCGGATCATTGGCAGAGGTTTCCCTGCGGCAATTGCTGGAAATTAGATGAATGCAGAACCCACCCATCTGAATCTACCGCTTGCCGAGCGTTACACACGTTTTCGGGATTCTGTCTTTTCAGGATTGGAGGAGTCTTCATTGCCGGGTTTTGCCCAGCCAATGAATGAGCTGGATTTGCAAAGCCTTTGGTTCGGTGGCGCTTTCGGCGGTGAGTTTATCAGTGTAGATGGGAGAAAGGTCCGCATCATTGATTACGGCGTCTGGAATTCCAGTGCAGGCCCCGATTTTACAGGCTGCACGGTAGAGGTGGAAGGGGAGAGACTGCATGGGGACATTGAGCTGGACCCCGATGCACGCGATTGGGAACGTCATGCCCACGGAGCCAATGTGGATTATGCGCGTGTGGTTCTGCATCTGTTTCTGGATGCGCCTAACGAACGATTCTTCACCCGCACTTGTGATCATCGGGAGGTAGTGCAGGTGAGGCTCAGTCCCGAGATGTTACCGGATCAAGTCAAGCCCAATCGGCATTTGGCTGCGGCGCGTTTAGGGCGTTGTCACACACCCCTGAGTGAAATGTCACCGGCCCGAGTGCAGTCCATGCTGGAGGCTGCCGCGCAGCATCGGTTGGAGAAGAAGAGCCTGAAGCTACATCGCTGCGTTGAGGCACATGGTCGTGAACAGGCGATTTATCAGGCTTTGGCTCAGGCGCTTGGTTATCGGAATAACCAACAGCCTTTCAATATCCTAGCCCAACGCTTCCCTGTGAAAACGCTGCTCAAGATGCCGGTGGGAGAGCGTGAATCGTTGCTGTTTGGGGTGAGTGGGTTTCTGGAAGGGGTCGTCTATGAGGACACGCTGCCGGAGACGCGGCTTTATCTGCGGGGTTTGTGGGAGAGTTGGTGGAAGCAAAGGGCTGCCGCCCAGAAATGGATGCAACCTCAACAGGCACTTCGGTGGAAATTGGCAGCGATTCGTCCAGGAAATCACCCGCAGCGGCGGCTCGGTGCTCTGACTGCAATGTTAAAACAGTGGGAACGTGTCTCCGGCCCGCTCATGGAGGCGGGCCGCTGGTCTCAGGAGAGTTGGCGTGAGACATTACTGTCCCTAACCCATGATTTTTGGTCCACCCATTACACCCTTTTGGCGGAGAGTGCGGCGAAACCGATGGCTTTGATTGGGGAGACTCGGGTGCAGGAAATGCTGGCCAATATTGCCTATCCGTTGCTGATGCCTGAGCGAACGAGACTCTGGGCCGAATACCTGGAGTTGCCCGCTCTACTGGATAATCAAAAGGTGCGCCGCGCTGTTTTGCGTCTTTTTGGAGATGGTGGCCTTGGGGCCGAATACCAAAAAAAACTACATCATCAGCAAGGGCTTCTTCAGGTGTATGAAGACTTCTGTCTGGAGGATGACTCGGCTTGTGCCGATTGCCCTTTTCCTGAGAGGATCAAAGAATGGGCATAAACATGATTTCCTGCCCCGTTAAGCTATAGGGCAGCTCAACCAGAGAGTGGTGGTGTTATTCTCGGAAGCGATGCCAATCTGGAGATTCATCTGGTGAGCCAGCATGGCGGCGATGGTGAGTCCAAGGCCCAGATGATTGCTGTTTTTGGTGCCGTGGAATGGGCGGAAGACTTCGGCGAGTTTTTCCGGGGGAATCTGCGAACCGGTATTGCTGACCAGGATGTCCACCCGGCGTTGTTCGGCTGGGGTGATGACACCAGGCCCGGCGATCTTCAACATCGCACGACCGCCGGACTTTGCTGCGGCTTCGGCTGCATTTTTTAGAAGCTCGATGAGAATGTCTTTAAACTTCGTCGGGTCCACTTGCACGGGGGGCAACCCTTGCTGCACATCCGCTTCCAGTTGAACGCCGCTTTTGGAGAAAGGCTCCATGAGGGCTGCCTCGACGACCCCCAGGTATTCATTCAAACTAAGGGGCTGGAGCGTGAGTTTGGCACAACCACCCGCAGAGCGGATGCGCTCGCTGAGCGCGGAAACTCCCACAGAGGCCTCACGAATGTGCTGCATATTTTCTGCCACACTTGGATCAAGGTCATCGGTCATGAGAATCAGGCTGCTAAATCCCTGAATGACAGCCAAGAGGTTGTTCAGTTTATGCGTCAGCCCACGCAGCAATTCTTGATGAAAGCCTTCGCTGTGCTCTTGACCGAGCTGGAGATTGGTGGGGAAAACGAATTGCATGGGGGGAGTCAGATGAGGCAGTTATGCAGCCTAGGCAAGGGGTGAGCAAACGCATTTTCGGCAAGGTTTAGCCGCGAAAGACAGGAATGAATTAGCCAAACGAGCTTCGAAGTCGCTTAAGCTCGTAATTTAAGCCACTCAAAAATTTGGATTTCCGATTCATTAATTTAGGATTTTTCATATTAACTGAATGTTTCCAGGTTCATAATTATCAGATTTTCTGGAAATTTTTTGCTAAATCTCTCCGAGGGCTTACAGTATTTTGCAAAATATAACTGTTTCGTTGAAACCTTGGCTCATTCTGAGCTTATTTTTTGATGTAATTCTCTGATTTAAACCTCCTTCGCTTCAATGATTCCCGAAATTGAAAGCTTTGGTCATCTAATGATCGCTCGTCGTGCTGGTGGAGAACCGGTGGGATTGGTGCGTTCACCCGATGAAGTGGTTTTTTTGGCCTTTGATGCCTCAATTAAGCGACTTGTGGAAATCCATATTTTGCGCAGCGGGCGCACATTGGATTCCGTCGCTAAAAAGTCGGCCTTTGAACGTGCCAAGCAGGCATCGGAAATCCGTGGTCCAAGTTTCATGCGCATCTTGGATGTGGGGGAAGATCAGGGCTTGGTCTATTACACAAGCAATCTGAACGATGGTGAATTCATCGAAGATTACGTTCAGCGGCGGGGGCCATTGCAGCCTGCGACGGTTTTTTCTCTGGTCTTCCAGCTCTTGGATGATTTGCTTCAGTTGAAAAATTATCGGCGTCTCGTTTCGCAGATGCGTCTGGATCGAGTGGTCATGACCACTCTTGAGGATACGTTTCTCCAACTGAGAATTTACGATTACGGGCTTTCTTCCACGGAAACGGAGGAGGCTTCAGGGGCCAATCTGGTGATTCAGATTTGTGAGCTGATGTTCTTGATGCTTACAGGCAAGGCTCACAACGGCGACAATCCGGATCGTTATCCTGCCCTGACCTCGTTGCCCATGAGCCTGCGCACCGCTATGCGCGCGGCTTTGACGGACCCGGCCAACTCGCCAACTTCACTGGAACGCATCCGCGATGATGTGCGCGAGGCCATCGGTGCCCTGGTCAGCAGTATCAATGCGAGAAATCCGCGCAAGCAACTGGTGATGATCCCGGCGCTGCAACCACGCTCGCAATTGCAGGATTTGCTTTTGGAAAATGTGCCGGTGGAGATCATCCTGGGCAATCGTTTCCGGGTGGAGGGTGAGGATAATGTTCGTCGTTATCCGTTTTCGATTCCATGTCTGAATGTCAAAAACGAGCAGCCCGTGACGGTGCATTTGCTGCCGCCATCACGCATTGTGGACAAGACGCAGTATGAGGCGGTGCCCCTGCAGATGTGGCGTTTCAATGCCGACAAGCACCCGAACATCCTGCGCAGTCTGAGTCTTTGGGAAAGCCCGGACTGGACTTTCTTGACAGAGGAAAGAGAGCCTGGATTTTCATTGAGTCGTTTATTGGCGGAACGCATCACCTTAAATCCGCAGGAAGTCGCCGTGTTGCTGCGCCAGATCCAGGCCGGGCAAGAGCAGGCTCTCGAATGCGGTGTGCAAAGGTTGGATCTGCATCCTTCAAACATTGTCCTGCGTGTGGGGCGAAATGGCCCTCTTTTAAGTCGTGAACACGACCGCCTCATGCAGAAGCGCCTTGATGCATGGCCTGCGTTTCAGGTGAAGTTGCGTGCGCATTTGACGATGCGAAATCTCTATGAACCGCCTCTGGTGGATAAGCCCGAGCACGGTGAGCATGTGGAGGCGCATTTGGCAGATCGGGATTATCGTTACCGCGCTTTTGTGGCTCTGGCTGCTTATCTTCTCACAGGTCAGCGGCAGACCGGTGGTGCCCCTCATTTCCCAGAAGCGACTCCCGAGCCCCTGGCTGATTTCGTGCAGGATTGCCTGGAAAAATCGCGTCATCATGGGCAGGCACCCAATCCGCTCGATTTCCTCTTGCAGTTCGAGGCGCTCATGAACCCCGCAGCGGCCAAGGGGCCTGATTTGGCGAGTCGGCTGCGCGGTGTCAGCATTCCTGTGGAGCAGATGGAAAGCGCGGGCAGCGTCTCTGACTTTGACAACGAATGGGGTGGCGGGCAAGAAGCGCAGGATGACCTGCCTATCACGCCGATCTCACGCAAACTGAAACCCACCGATTTCAGTTCACGTAAGTCCAAACAAGGCCCCGGCTGGTCTGTCTGGGCCGCCGCTGCTGCCCTGGTGCTGACCTTTGCCGGTTGGTGGTTGTTTTCGGGAGACGAGGCAGAAACCAAGATATCATCAGCCCCGCGGGCCATTGGGGAAGTCTCGACCAAACCGGTACCGCCGATCTCAGACTCGAAACCAAATACGCCAGATCCTGTCCCAGTCGTGGCTGCCTCAACAGAGCCGCCATTGCCTCCAGTCGCAAAACCCACGGTGGCTGTTGCCCCTGAGCCGCCCCCACCCCCGGCGGATAAACCCGTGGCAATGGAAACCAAAGTCGAGGCACCTTCACCGGCTACGGAGCCGCCTGCGGTTACCGTAGCTTCACAAATTAGCACACAGCCGACGATCAAGCCAGAGTCTAAGGTGGTGCCTCCGCTGCCCAAGGAAACTGCCATGCCTGAAACGGCCCCTCAGCCAGTGGCAATGGAACCGGCGAAAAAGCCAGACATGCCTCCTGCTGCTACGGCAGCCGCTGCGCCACCCGCGCCAGAAAAGAAACCCGTTCCTATCCCCGCCCCTCCTTTGCCGCCGACTCCTCAACCGGTTCCCAATCCGGTGATTATTCGCAAAGCTATCTTACCGACCCCGGATGAAATCGCCAAATTCAAGCAGGGGCTGGTCAAACCGCCGCCGCCACAGCTCCCCGCTCAGGTTCAGCCAGAACTGCAAGAAAAGCAAAAATCAGGTGCCATCCCGACGATCAATATCTCGCAACCTGTCCCTGCTGAGCGCACAGAAAATCGTCAGTAAAGCGACGGATCATGCCCGCTGGTAAAGATCGGTTAGATCGGCTGCCGCGAGTTCAGTCAGGTAACCGGCAAACTGGGTGGTCAGCAGCTCAAAGTAACGGGCACCTTTTTCAGCGGTGGAGTATTGAGGATTACCGGAACCGGTGTCGTTGGTGGCCTGTGTCCAGGCACGTTGAGCCCAGGCCCACTTCTCCCGCATGGCCTGGATTTTCCAAAGGTTATCCGATCCAGATCCCCATTCTTGTTTGGATAAAACAAGCTCAGGATGCAAATGCAACATGAGGCTGGTTTCACGTTCATCGGCATGATCGCCGACGATGGTAAAGATGTCTTTGCCGCTACTGATGCTGAACCAATTCACAACGGAAAGAAAGATCTTGGGATGCCTTGCCTGCAATTCACGCAAAATCTGGCGGAAGTCGTTGCCGCCGTGACCATTGAAGACCACCAATTTAGTCACGCCCACGCCTTCTAGGGAGGAGATCACATCTTCCAGCACCGCTGTCTGCGTGCTCGGATTCATATTGATGCAAAAGGGAATGTCGAGCTGGCCCGTTTGCACGCCGAAAGGGATGTTTGGCAGGATGGCCACCTTGGTGCCGGCTTCCCAGGCGATGCGTCCGGCTTCCTCACACATCGCCTCATTTTGCAGGCTGTCCGTGGCATAGGGCAGATGCCAATTATGGGCTTCCGTTGCCCCCCAAGGTAACACAGCCACCTCATACGAGGTTTCCTTGACCTGTTTCCAGTTCGTCTCGGCGATGAGCCAGGGGCGGGGCGAGTTCATGAAATAAATACTCCGCAGTTAGCCGCTTTTGCCAAGCGTCTTGACGTTTCTATCAGTCCACCTCCATGATGTATCCTATGCGTTTGTTTGCCGCTCTCCTCTTGTTTCCGATTTTCGCACAGGCTGCGGGTTCCTATTTGACGGTGGAATACCCACCGTCTGAAAAGCCAGGGGAGTTAATCTATGGCGTCACTTACACCCTTTGGATGCCAGATGATGTGAAGGAGATTCGCGGTGTCATCGTGCATCAGCACGGCTGTGGTGCCGGGGCCTGCAAGGGGGGTGAAACGGCGGCTTATGATTTGCATTGGCAGGCCTTGGCGAAAAAGCACGACTGTGCATTGTTAGGCCCTTCTTATCACCAAGAAGATGGAGATGACTGTCGCAAATGGTGTGACCCGCGCAATGGTTCTGAAAAGGCCTTTCTCCATTGTTTGGAGGACTTTGCCGTGCAGTCGAAGCATCCTGAGATTACCCGGGTGCCTTGGGCTTTGTGGGGGCATAGTGGTGGGGGGTTCTGGTCGAGCATCATGCTGACACTGCATCCCGAAAGGATCGCGGCGATCTGGTTCCGCTCAGGATCGGCCTTTTATGTTTGGGAAAGGGGGGACATTCCGAAACCCGAACTCACGGAGGCGGTATATCAGGTACCTATTTGTTTCAACGGCGGCCTAAAGGAGGAGCAGGATAAACGCCATGGCTCCGCCCGTGTAGGAGACCGGGCGATGTTTAAGGCTTGGCGTGCCAAAGGAGCCCCGGCAGGCTTTGCACGTGATCCACGCACAGGGCATGAATGTGGGGACTCGCGTTATCTGGCCATTCCTTATTTGGATGCTTGTTTGAAGATGCGTTTGCCAAAGACAGGCCGTGTGCTCAAGCCGGTGGATTTCAATCAGGGCTGGCTCTCTGAAATGGATAGTCCAGAGGGGGTTCCCGCCGTTCAGTATGCAGGATCAAAGGAGGCCGCCGCCTGGATGCCTAACGAGAAGTTGGTTAAAGCACGGGCTGAATACATCAAGGTCGGAGCTGTCAGTGATAAAACCCCACCCCTGACCCCAACGCGGTTGGCACTGACAAAAGACACCCTGACCTGGGAGGCTGAAGCGGATTTCGAGAGCGGCATTCAGCAGTTCATCATCCTGCGGGACGGGCAGGAAATCGGCCGGGTTCCGGAGAAGCCTTCGGGCAAATTTGGGCGACAGCTTTTCCAAGGCATGTCTTATGGCGACACGCCGGAAAAGCCGCTGACAGAGATGAAGTTTGTGGACAAGACACCAGCCACCAAGGTCGGTGCCTATCACGTGATCTCCGTGAACAGTGTGGGACTGCAATCTGAATGAACCCTCGGGCCACGCTTACCGTTCTGTTGCTCGCAGGCGGGCGTTCGGCACGCATGGGCAGGGACAAGGCTTTACTGACTTGGAACGAAAGTCCTCTCTGGCGTATTCAGTTGGAAAAGCTCCAGGAGCTCAAGGCCGGGCGTTGTTTGATCGCCTGCCGGGAAGAGCAGGCCTTGCACCAGGAGACCGTGACGAATGTGGAGTGGCTGTTTGATTTGCCTAACCAAGATTGCGGTCCGATGGGTCCGATTGCCCGTGCGCTGGATTCCGCGCAGGGGCCGCTCCTGGTCCTAGCGGTGGATATGCCGTTTATGACCGTGCCATTCCTCAATCAGGCGCTCCGCTTCATGAACGGTGTGGGTTTATTCTTCAGGCTGGAGCAAGGGATTGAGCCGCTGGCTGGTATCTATGCGCCGGGCATGTCGCCTCTTTTAAAGAGAGCTTTGCAGGAAGGCCGATACAGTCTTCGAGATGTGATTGAGGCGGCTGAACAGGAGTCCCTGGCTGTCATTTCACCACTCTCTCATGAGGATGCGCATTTGTTTGCCAACACCAATACTCCCGATGAGTGGGAGAGGGTTAGGGCATAAAAAAAGCGGCCCCTTGCGAGGCCGCCACTGTGTTCCACAACGAACGGACAGTAATTCTTAGACCACCCATTCACCGCGATAGTCGCGGGTGAGCCACTTGGGATCGCCGCCTTCGGCGAAGGTGCGCTCTGTGGGGTTCCACTTGAAGCTGGCGTCATTCCAGTAGGCCATGTTCATCAGATGGCAGGAGATGACAGTGGTGGCACCGATGGCAACGTCGCAGATCGGGCGTTCACGGGTCTTGATGGCATTGAGCCAGTCGTCGTGATGGTTCTTGCTGACGTAGAGCTTGGTCTTGGCGTCCTTCAGATATTCGCGCTCGGTCAGGATGACTTCACGATCCAGGGAGGTGCCTTTGTCCACGTTCTTGTCCCAGAATTTGTGGATGGTCTTGCCGCCGAGGATGAACTCGAATTTGCCGCGGTTCACATGTACTTCGCCTTCGGTGCCGTAGATGGACACGCCTTTGCCTTCATTGTGGGTCAGCACCACCCCGTTTGAATACACGAGCTGAGCACCGCGCTTCTTGTCGGCTCCTGGGGAGCGGACCTCCACGGGGCCGCTTTCGTCCATACCGAGCGCCCACTGGGCGATGTCGATGTGGTGGGCACCCCAGTCAGTGATCATGCCACCACCGAATTCGCGGGTCATGCGCCAAGCAGGGAAATGGTTGTGAACGCCACGGGGGCTGAGCACGCTGCTATAGGGCTTCAGCGGGCCTGGACCACACCAGCGGTCCCAGTCCAGTCCTGGTTCGGCAGCTTCTTCCTTGAGATTGTAAACCGGGGCCGGATCACCAAAGGAGGTGGTGATGGATTTGATCTCGCCCAGTACGCCATTGCGCACCAGCTCGGCGGCTACGCGGAACTCCTGGTTGTTGGAGCGCTGCTGGGAGCCGGTCTGGAAGATGCGGCCGCTGTCACGCACGGCCTTGGTCAGGGTCAGGGCTTCATGCACGTTGTGGGTCAGTGGCTTTTCGCCATAGACGTCCTTACCGGCCTTCACGGCAGCGATGCCGATGTAAGCGTGCCAGTGATCGGGGGTGGCGATGACCACGCCGTCGATATCCTTGCGGGCCAGGAGGTCGCGGAAGTCATTGTAGGCGCTGCATCCTTTGTACTCGACACCTGCTTTTTTACCGTAGGTCTCTTCGACCTTCTTTTTCGCACTCTCGCGGCGGTTGGTATCCACGTCACAGACGGCGACGATCTGCACGGACTCGCGACCCAGGAAATTGCCCAGGTGGCCGCTGTTCATCTTGCCCATGCCGATGAAGCCGAGATTGACGCGGGAATTGGGGGCCGTTTCTGCGGACCAAACGCGCGAAGGCAGGATGAATGGGGCGGTGATGGCACCCGCAGCGGTTTGCAGAAATTGGCGACGTGACTTGGTGGGGTTGGAACTCATGATTGGAATGAATTTGGCAGGCTGGGAGATACGGGTTTCTGACATCTTTTGTGCATTTTCTGTCATAAATGAACCGACATGGGGAGCAATTATGGCTGATTTGACCAAAAAAATGGCCGCCAGAAACAATCTGGCGGCCAAAAGGTCTCGGACTGAGTCCGAATGATTATTTCTCGATCTTCAAGAGCTCGACTTCAAAGACAAGAGTCTCGCCTGGGCCGATGTCAGCACCGGCACCGTTGTCGCCGTAAGCCAGATCGGAAGGAATGAAGAGCTTGTACTTGGAACCCACGGACATGAGTTGGAGGGCTTCGGTCCAGCCTTTGATGACTTCCTGCACGCCGAAGGTGATCGGCTCGCCACGGTCCACGCTGCTGTCGAAAACTTTGCCGTTCAGGAGGGTGCCGTGGTAGTGAACATTCACCTTGTCGGTGGCGACGGGCTTTGGACCTTCGGCCGCCTTGAGGACTTCATATTGGAGACCGCTGGCGGTGGTCTTTACGCCTTCGCGCTTACCGTTTTCTGCCAGGAACTTGGCGCCTGCTGCCTTGATCTCACCGGCTTTGGCAGCCTGCTTGGCCTGCATCTCAGCCTGTTTGCCCTGCATCACTTTTTCGAAAGCCTGCATGGCTTCTTCGAGTTCTTCGGGCTTGTATTTGGCAGGCTTGCCTTCGAATTGGTCGCGCACGGCTCCAAGGAAGCTGTCAAGATCGATGTCCACACCCTGCTGCTTGAAGTTGTTGGCGATGTTTCCGCCGATTTGGGATCCGATAAAGTAACTGACTTTGTCCATCGAAATCGGTGCCGCAGCCGCGGCGGTTGCGCCAGCAGGTTTTGCAGATTCTGTTTGGGCTGACAGTGTGGATGCGACGGCGAACGCGGCGCAGACGAGGCGAAGAGTGGCTTTCATGAGTTGAGGCGCGAGACTCGGAGAGGTCTTTGCACAGGTCAACCGAAGAAAACGCCTGACCGTGAGGGGTCTGCCGGGCAAGTTCAGCAGTTGACGACAGCTCATCGCGGCCTGAGCTTATTGCAAATAATGCGCGGTTTCCCCCCAGTTCAGCTCTTTCTGCTCGGCCTCGTTTTTGCCTTGCTGGCTTTCCCGCTGGCGCAGATGACAAAGGGGTATGCTAAGCAGGATAGGCATGAAGAGCAGCACGACCCTTCCGATGGAGGCGAAAAGTCGGTCACGGGTGGCGTCGATCACCCCGAAGGGGCTCATAAACATGTGGAGGTGCCTACACTCCTCCGCCTGCGCTTCGCCCATCGCCCGCTCACGATCAGCCTGAAACAAGAAGATGAAGAACTGGCGCAGAAACTCGATTTGTCCGCCTCACCCGTGGAGTTCAAAACAGATCTCGAGGTCTCTCACGATGGCAACGAGATGATCCTCAGCGTGACATGGCCCGAGGGCACACCTGACACAGCCGTGACGATTGAACTGGAGCCGGATGGTTTCGAATTCCGCAGCGAGACACGCTGGTCATCCGAGGCTGCACTGAACGAAGTCCTGACATTCACATGGTAAAGCCCGCCCAATCTGATTCGGCCAATCGCAAAGAACACGTCTGCTGGGGCGGCGGGGGCTGCACGCACACGTATGATCATCGACTGGAGGTACAAAATCTGCGCGTCAGTTATCAGGATGTGCTGGCGCTGGACGGTATCACCTTTGCCACTGAGTGCGGGCGCAGCATCGCTTTGATCGGGCCGAACGGCGCCGGTAAGAGTACTCTACTAAAGGCCCTGGCAGGGCTATTGCGGGCTGACAGCGGCAGTATTCTCTGGCGTGGCAAACCGCTGACCCGCAGCAGCCATGAGATCGCCTACCTGCCGCAGAGAGGAGATGTAGACTGGAACTTTCCCATCACCGTGCGGGGCCTTGTGGAGATGGGCCGTTACCCGAACCTCGGCTGGTGGCGGCAGTATCTGAAACACGATGCCGACATCGTCCAGCGTGCGCTGACCACGATGGATCTGCTGGATCTCCAGGACCGCCAAATTAGCGCCCTCTCCGGCGGTCAGCAGCAGCGTGCCTTCATCGCGCGTGCCTTGGCGCAGGAGGCTCATGTATTGTTGCTGGACGAACCTTTTACCGGCTTGGACAAACCCGCCCAGGATAATTTGGCGCGGTTGTTCCGTGAACTCACGGCTGAGGGGCGGCTGCTTATCGCCAGTCATCATGATCTGCAAACGGTGGAGGGGAACTTCGATGACGTGCTGCTGATCAAGCGCACCCAGGTGGTGTTTGGCGAGGTCGCCACGGCCTTCACCAAGGAACGCATCGCCCAGGCCTACGAACACTGACTTTCATGCCCGTTGATCTTCCATCTCTTTCTGACTTCCTGGCTGAACCCATCGCCAAGCGTGCGCTGCTGGCCTGTTTGATGATCGGTTTTGCCAATGGTTTCGTCAGCGCTTTTGTCGTGCTGCGGAAGTCCGCCTTAAAAGTGGGAACTCTTTCTCATGCGCTTCTGCCAGGGATCGCGCTAGCGGTTTTGATGGTCGGTCTGACCCAGTGGAGCGCACTGGCCGGGGCGCTTTTTGCCGCGCTTATTGTTGGGTTGGGGTCCATCTTTTTATCTCGCACCTCCCGCCTGGATCAGGACACCTCCATGGGCATCCTTTACACCACTGCCTTTGCCGGTGGGTATCTCATCCTCACTCAACTGAATGTCAGGCAAAAGCTGGATGAGTGGCTTTTTGGCAGCATCGTCGGTATGGCGGACAGCGATCTGTGGATCGCCTTTGGCATCAGTGCCATCGCCGTGCTTTCCCTGACCGCCTTGCAGCGTCCTTTGCTCATCTATCTCTTTGAGCCCAACATCGCAGCCAGCCTGGGAGTGCCCGTTCGCTTTTTAAACTATGCCACCTTTGGCATCACCATCCTGGTGCTTATCTCCTCCTTGCAAGCGGTGGGCTGCATCCTCAGTGTGGGCCTCATGGTGGCACCTGCGGCCACGGTTTATCTCCTGACGAACAATGCGCGGGCGCTGTTTTGGGGCGGCGGATTGATCGGTGCCTTTGGTTCTGTGACGGCGTTTTTCCTGAGCTATCCGCTCGGTTGGTCCGTCAGCGCCACCATCATCATCGTGCTCGGCAGCCTGTTCCTGCTGGCCTATATTTTCAGTCCGGGTTACGGCCTCTTCAGCAAGCGGGGGCGGGTGTAAAGTAGGGTTTGGGTGTCGCTGCCGTCACATGCCAGGTGACGAAAAGTTTGCGTAGAGAAGCTTGGATTTTCCGCAGTAGTTCATTGGCCTTGAATTTGCCAGAATAACAAAAAGTATAGATATATTTCAAGGTGGCGGAATTGTTGCGTTTGCACTCTGGAGTCCGAGTCGGAGACGAGCTTTAACGAACGGGTTCAAATACCCTCCCAATGAAACGTCTCTTCAAAAGAATCCCACTTGGCCTGCTTAGTCTGGCTCTGAGCATCGGAGCTATGGCTTCGTCTGCCCAAGCGCAGCTTCGCTTAACGGAAGTGCAATCCAGTCAGTCTGCCGCCCGCCCCGCCACTGCCAATGACTACTGGGAACTCACTAACTTTGGTGAATCCACGGTTTCCATCGCCGGTTATTCCTGGCATGATTCGGGTCGTTCGGCAGGTGCCGCCGCTGCATATGCCCTCCCTCCTGGGACCAATATTGCAGCCGGAGAATCCGTCATCTTCACGGCGATGCCTGCGGCGGATTTCCGCACCTGGTGGGGTATCCCAAATACGGTGCAGGTTTTCCAGACGCTGGGTGCACCTGGCCTTGGGACAAACGATGGGGTTTCCCTCTTCGATCAAGGCGGCAATGAGTTGTTCTTCTTCAGCTATGCAGCAGCAGGCTTTACCCGCTCGGACGCTTCGCCATCCTTGGGAGGTCACGCAGGTTCTTCGGCAGGCGGTGGTGAAACCCAGGCTTTGATCTGGGACCCGACCTCGGGCACCTCCAATATGCGCTACACTGCGGCCAACGGCACGAACTTCGGCTCCATCCAATCGGTCGTTGGCACAGACCGCGGTTCTCCTGGATTTACCGATGGTGTCTCCCCTCCGATTCAGGATGGCCTGACGGTGAATTCGGGCTCGCTGAAAATGAACAAGGTAGGGCGTCTGTCTCTGGCGGGATCTGAAATCTCGGCTTTTGATGCGGCCAGCAAGCGCCTCTTCGTTACCAGCAGTTCCGGTCTCCAGATCGTTGACATCAGCAATCCAGCCTCTCCTAGCTTGGTGACGACGGTGACCTTCACCGATGCTCCGATCAGCCTTACTTCCACGGACATTACCAGTGTCGCAGTCTTCAAAGGCACGGTAGCCGTTTCTGTCCCCAATGCGGTCAAGAGCGAGCCCGGTCATGTGGTCTTTCTCAAAGCCTCCGATGGTTCCTTCCTGAGCAAAGTGCAGGTTGGGGTGCTGCCGGATGACATCAGTTTCTCACCCGATGGCACGAAGGTTCTGACTGCCGATGAAGGTGAAGTCCTGGATAATGGTACAGACCCGGCTAAGGGCACGGTCTCCATCATCGATGTCTCCGAAGGTTTCGCCGCTCCAACGGTGACCATGGCAGATTTCACCGCCTATGATGCCCAAGCAACGGCCCTGAAGACCGCTGGCGTGCGCATTTTTGAAGTCAGCACTGGTGTGCTGAAAGCACCTTCCATCGACTTCGAGCCTGAATATGTGGCGATCTCTCCCGATAGCAAAAAGGCCATGGTCACCCTTCAGGAGGCCAATGCCGTCGCTATCCTCGACATCGAAACAGCGACTTTCACCTCGGTGGTGCCGCTCGGTGAGAAGGACTTCTCAACGCTCATGGCCGACTTTAGTGATCGTGATGGTCCTGGCGACACGCAGCTTACGAATCTGACCACAGGCAATCCTGTCTTTGGCCTTTACATGCCGGACTCCATCGCTTCTTACAAAGTGGGTGGACAAACTTTTTATGTGATCGCCAATGAAGGGGATGACCGGAATGATTTCCTGAATCCAGATGAAACCACAACCGTTAGCAATGGTGGTTATCTGCTGGACTCAACCATCTTCCCGGATGCGGCCACACTGAAGACCAACGCACGTCTGGGCCGTCTGACGGTTTCGAATGCTCCAGGTCTCCGCGGTGACACGGATAATGATGGTGATGTGGATCGCATCCTTATGTATGGAACACGTTCGTTCTCCATCCTGAATGAAGCTGGTCAAATTGTCTATGACAGCGGCGACAGCATCGAGACCACGATTGCATCGGCACCTCTCGGTTCTCCTTGGTTTGATGACGGTCGCAGCGATAACAAAGGACCGGAACCCGAGGGCATCGAGATTGGTGTCATCGATGGTCGCACCTACGCCTTCGTGGGGCTCGAGCGTTCCCGCAGCATCCTGGTGTATGACGTCACCGACCCTGACAACGTGACTCAGACTGCGTTTGTGGGCTTCACCAATGACCTCAATCCTGAGGGCATCACCTTCATTCCGTCCAAGGATTCACCCAACGGCATCCCCATGATCGCGGTGACCAGCGAAACCAGCAACACGCTGACTCTCTTCTCCGTGCAGTCACCGAACTACACGCTGCAACTCCTGCATCTGGCGGATGCCGAAGCAGGTCTGCTCGCTTCAGAGACAGCGCCGAACCTCGCTGCACTGGTCGATGCTTTCGATGATCAGTATGCGAACACCCTGATCCTGGCCGGCGGTGATAACTTCATCCCGAGCCCCTTCCTCAATGCCGGCACAGACCCGGCCTTGAATGTCGTCCCTGGAATCGGTTCCACGGCCTTTGCCCGCCCGGACATTGCCATTCACAACTTCATCGGCGTGGAAGCCTCCGCGATTGGCAACCATGAGTGGGATCTCGGTTCTGCTGTGTTTACTGGTGCCATCGGCAGCTCTGGTTCATGGGTGGGTGCGCAATTCCCGCATATCTCGCTCAACCTGGACTTCTCCGGTGACAGCGCCGCCAACGGTCGCTACACGGACGTTCCGCTCAATGGCACCACCAGTTCGGTTCCTGAGGCTAGCGCAGGCAAAGGCCGCATCGTCCCGACCGCCGTCATCACCAAGGGGGGTGAGAAGATCGGTCTGGTGGGTGTAACCACGCAGTTGATCGAAAGCATTTCCTCCCCGAGCGGCACGGAAGTAAAAGGTTTCCCGACCGGCACCGGAGCCAATGGCGAAGTGGACAACATGGACCTTCTGGCCACACAAGTTCAGCCCTACATCAATGAGCTGATCGCGGAAGGCGTGAACAAGATCATCCTGCTTTCTCACCTTCAACAGCTCACCAATGAGCGCAGTCTCGCGACAAAGCTGAGCGGCGTGGACATCATCCTGGCTGCCGGTTCCAATACCCGTCTGGGAGATGAAGATGACGTCGCTGTGGCCTTTGCAGGTCATGCCGCCACCTTTGCCGATACCTACCCTATCGTCACCGCAGGCACGGACAGCAAACCGACCCTGATCGTGAACACGGACAACGAGTTCACCTACCTGGGGCGCCTGACAGTCGAGTTCGACGAAGCCGGCGAGATCATTGTCTCGAACCTTGCTGACCGTATCCCCACCAACGGGGCTTATGCCTCCACCGCTGCCAACGTGGCCGCTGCTTGGGGTGTGGCTGAGGAAGACCTCGAAACCACAGCCTTTGCACCCGGCACCAAGGGCGCTTCGGTCAAGGCCATCACGGATGCCGTGCAGGCAGTCATCAATGACAAGGACGGCACTGTTTATGGTTATACCGCCGTCTATCTGGAAGGTGAGCGCAACTTCGTCCGCAGTGAGGAAACGAACTTCGGTAGCATGTCCGCCGATGCCAATTCGGACGCCGTGCGCAGCCTGATCGACTCCACCATCCCCATCGTCTCCCTGAAGAACGGCGGTGGCATCCGCGCGCAGATCGGTGCGGTGTCCAGTGCCGGTGGCAGCGCCGTCAAACTTCCGCCTCTGGCCAATCCGGCGGTGGGCAAGGCCGAGGGCGGCATCTCGCAGCTCGACATTGAAAACGCCCTGCGTTTCAACAACCGCCTGATGACCTTCCAAACCACGCCGCAGGGCCTGAAGGCGATCTTTGAGCACGGTGTAGCCTCGTGGCCTAACCAGGGACGCTTCCCGCAGATCGGCGGTGTTGCCTTTGCCTGGGACCCGAGCCGCCCAGCCAATGACCGCATCGTCTCGCTCGCCCTGGTGGATGAAAACGACAACGTCACGGTGCTGCTCTACAAGGACGGTGCCTTCAGCCCGCTGGCACCGCGCACGATCCAGGTCGTCACGCTGAACTTCCTGGCGAACAATGGCGACGGCTATCCGATGAAGGCCAACGGCAGCAACTTCCGTTACATCCTGAATGACGGCAGCCTCGGCCCCATCATCGCCGATGAGTCCCTGGACTTCACCGCCAGTCCGCAGCTTCCCTCCAATGCGTTGGGCGAGCAGCAGACCTTCGCGGATTATGTCTCCCGCCGTTACGGCACTCCGTCCACGGCTTACAACATCGCCGATACCAGCCCGGCCAATGACCTGCGCATTCAGAACCTCCAGTTCCGCACCGACACCCTCGTGCCTGAGGAAAACATCGACAGCGATGGTGACGGCCTGACCGACCTCGAAGAACTGGCCTATGGCAGCAATCCGAATGCCGGGCTGCGTGTGGGTGACTTGGTGGACATGGACTTCAGCGTCCTGATTTCGGAGGGCAACACGCTCGCCCTCATCGGCAAGCTGCCAGCCGGTCTCACGTTCAATCCGGCCACGGGTGAGCTCACCGGCCAGGTGCTCGGCAATCCCGGCTACTATCCGCTTCAGCTCGTCGAGATGAATGGCAACACCATCGTCCGTTCATTCACGTTGGATCTGAATGTCAGCGCCTTCCCAGCCGCCCTCCTGGCCAATTACGAGGCCATCCTGGAGACGGCTAACACGGCCCAGCCGAAAGGCATCCTGCGCATGTTTATCTCCAGCGCCGGAAAGTACACCGCCACCCTGGAATACGCCGGCACCACCCGCCGTTCCACTGCCGGTAGCTTTGCCCTCACTCAGGGTTCCCCGACTGTGGCGCTGAACCTCAACTTCAAGGCCGTGAAGACGATCCCAGCCGCCAACATCGCCCTGGATATTTCCACCACCTCCCCGCTGGTTTCCGGCAGCTACACCGTAGGCCCGGAATCCGGCACGCAGCGTGGCTTCCGCCTGACCGCCAGGAATGCGAACCCGCCTGCCGTGCAGAAAATCGTCATCGGATTGGATGCGGGTGAACAGGACGGCATCGCTTACCCGGCTGGCATCGGCTGGGCCAAGGGCAGTGTCAGCAAGACCGGCGATATCAAGGTCAAAGGCCTCCTCGGCGATGCCCAGGGCATCACCGCCAGCCTGAAACTCTCCGCCACCGGTCAGGCGCTCATGTGGTCACAGCCTTACAAGAACAAGTCTTCCTACATCGGCGGCGTCATCACCCTGGGCAACCTCGGCCAGCCTCTGAACCTCCCGCAGCGCCTCAACGCCGGGCTCGAGTGGTTCAAGGCAGCCGATACCAAAGAGCTGTCCTACCCCGCCGGATTTGCTGAGCCGCTCACCGTCACAGGCAATGTCAGCCGCTTCACTCCGGTGAAAACTGCTGCCGAACTGGCCGACAGCCTCGGTCTCACAGACAGCCTGTTCCAGGTGCAAATCGCAGGTGCCGGTATCTCCAATGCCGCCCCGAACGACACACCCGTGCTGCCCACCGAGTTCACTTTGGATAGCAAGTTCAAGCTGAATGCCGTCACCACCGCCCCTGTGGCCTGGACAGGCATCGCAGCCAAGGCTGATGGTGGTTTCACCGGCACGCTCACCCTGCCTGCCGGCACGAATAACATCGCCGGCAAGGCCGCCACCAGCGGTATCCTCCTGCAAGACGAATCCTTTGAGGAGACCGTCGGTGCCGGGTTGATCAAAGTCCCGGTCGCCGGGGCGAAGAACGCCTTCCGCACCTCCGCCATCTTCCTGGAGCAGTAAGAAAGCCCATCCCTTAGAGTTCACGGGGCCGCCGGATACTTCCGGCGGCCCTTTTTTGTCCGAGAGGAGCGTGGGGCGAAGGAGGACTTCTTTATGTCTATGGTGGCGAAGACCAAGTGACCGCCCTTCTCCCCAGCGGGGAGAGGCTGGGTGAGGGGGATGGTGCCCTTTCCGAGAGACCTCGACTGGTCAATCGACGCCCGCTCCTCACCCCAGCCCTCTCCTCGGGGAGGAGAGGGAGGCCGCGTTTTGGCCTTTCATGCAAAAGATCTAACGACCGTTTCTCTCTACGGTGCAAAAAAGCTGAGTGAAAGGAAAGGTGCAATCAAAAGCAAAAAATGTCATCTAAAGATAAGACATTGCTGCCTGAGGTAGCTTTTAAGTCGTGCAATACCGCAATCACATTTTGCATGTGAGAAATTCATTTTTACTTGGGCGTCATTAATTTCTACTTAATCGAAGCCACATTTTGACATGTCGAAATCACAGGCTACAAACAGGAAATAATTTTCCGCAAATGGGAGTTGATTGGCGACTCATAGGAAATTATTTTGGCCTATCACTTAACTCCTAAAGGCAATGTTCGGGTCTTGGGCGCTGTTTTCCCCTGTGGGGAGGCTTTACCGGAGGGCCGGGTGTGCCAGTGGGTCACTTTTTAAAGCTATGATGAATCCTGGTTTGACTGCTGAGTCGGAAGGTCGTGTGTCCGGGGCTCCGGAGGGTGGGTTTTCCCCGGGAGGAGCGGCGGGTTTGCCGGAGGGGCTGCCGGTGATCAAGCGGGAGGTGATTTTTAAGGTGCTGGGCAGTGCGAAGCGATGGCGGATGCTGGCGCTGCTGATGGATGGGGAGCCGCACCGGGTGAAGGAGCTGGCGCGGGCGGGCGGGTGCAGTGATTCGCTGGCGTCGAAGGACGCGCAGGTGCTGCTGAAGGCGGGGCTGGTGGTGGAGCGGGTGGGGCTTTACCGGCTGAATCCGGTGTGGCGTGCGGGGCCGGGGATGCTGGACTTTGGTCACGCGGTGCTGCGGCTGGACTGGGGGCGGATGCAGGGGTGAGGCGGGCTTTTGTTACTCCTGCCAGGTGCGGGCGATGCGCTCGATGGAGACGGCTTTGCCGGTGGCGGGGTCCAGGGTGATGAGGGCGCCATTGATCCGCACGGGGCCGCGGCCGATGCCGAACCTGGCGGGCAGGTGGGTGTGGAATTTTTCGAGGACGGGCTCGATCTGGCTGCCGATGATGGAGTCGATGGGGCCGCACATGCCGGCATCGCACTGAAAGGCGGTGCCGTTGGGGAGGACGCGTTCGTCGGCGGTGGGGACGTGGGTGTGGGTGCCGATGACGGCGCTGACCTGGCCATCGAGATGCCAACCCATGGCGACTTTTTCGCTGGTGGCTTCGGCATGGAAGTCCACGAAGAGGATGGGGGTCTCGCGGCGCATCTCTTCGACCACCTTGGTGATGTAGGGGAAGGGGTTTTCCAGGGCATCGCGCATAAAAGTGCGGCCTTGGAGGTTAATGACGCCAACTTTGCCCTTTTTGGTCTGAAGGATGAGGGAGCCGTTGCCGGGTGCGCCTTCGGGATAGTTGATGGGGCGGAGGAGGCGGGGTTCATCGGCCAGGAAAGGGACGATTTCTTTCTGGTCCCAGATGTGGTCGCCGGTGGTGATGACGTCGGCCTTGGCGCGCATGAGGCTGATGGCGATCTTGGGGGTGATACCCCGGCCTGCGGCGGAGTTTTCACCATTGACGATGGCGAAGTCCACCTGGAGTTCTTCGCGTAAGAGCGGCAGGAGGGTCGTGACGGCCTTGCGCCCCGGCTCGCCAATGATATCTCCGAGGAAGAGAATGCGGAAGAGTTCAGACGGGGTTTCGGCAGGGGCTTCGGACATGAGCTGCACTTAGTAGATGATGGCGGTGCGCATCAAGTCTAAGGATGTGTCATGACGTTCCTTTTCAAATATGGCCGATGGGGGCTGCTGGGGCTGCTGAGTGGTCCTGCGGTTTCGTGGGCTCAAGAAATCCTCCCGCCACTGCCTGATCCGCTGCGCTTTGCCAAAGTCAGTTCTTTGGGCAAGACGCCGGATTGGCAAAATCTGAAGGTGTATGCGGGTGCCTTGACTCGGGAGGAGTTTGAGAAAGCCTGGCGCGAGATTTATTCGCCGGAGATGGGTCTGCCGCCGCCTTTTGACATCACCGCCGATGCGCTGGTGGTGCCGACGGGGAATCCCGCAGAGCCGACCCTGACGCTACCTTTTCGCAAGGTGGACGCGGCGGCGACGGCGGATGCCCCGAGTGCGTTTTGGCGCAAGGCCGCGGACCTGCCTCCCCTGCGGGAAAGGCCGCCGCTGAGTGATATCCATATTGCGCTGGACCCAGGGCACATCGGGGGTCAATGGGCGCAGATGGAGGAGCGGTTCCTGAGCTTTCAACCCGGGGAGGCGATCCAGGAAGGTGCTCTATCGCTGCTGACGGCGCAGGCTTTGCAGAAACGTCTGGAGGCGCTGGGGGCCAGGGTCAGCCTGGTGCGGGATCGGCTGGAGCCGGTAACGGAGCAGCGACCGGCGGACTTTGAGCAAGTGGCGCGCGCGACGCTGAAGGAGCATGGCATTTTAACGCCGCTGCCGACTTACGCGGGGCTGCAAGGGGATGCGAAGATCATCACCGTGCAATGGCAGACGGAGAAGCTGTTTTACCGCGTGAGCGAGATCCATGCCCGCGCGGACAAGGTGAACACACAGATCAAACCGGACCTCGTTCTTTGCTTGCATCTGAATGCGGAGTCCTGGGGCCCGGCGGATGCGCCGCAATTCTCACCCCAGAATCATCTGCACGTCCTGGTGAATGGCTGCTATGCGCCGGTAGAGCTGGAGCAACAGGATGTGCGCTATGAGATGCTGCTGCGTTTGTTTAACCGCGTGCATGAGGAGGAGATCCCCCTGGCCACCGCCGTGGCGGAAGGCATGGCGCGCGCGACGGATCTGCCCGCGTATGTTTATACCACGCCGAATGCGCGCAAGGCAGGAACGAACCCGTATGTTTATGCACGGAACCTGCTGGCGAATAGGCTGTATCAGTGTCCAGTCGTCTATCTGGAGCCCTTTGTCATGAATCATGAGGAAACTTACCGTCGCCTGCTGGCCGGACATTATGTCGGGCGCACGTTGATCGGTGGCAGGCTGCAAAGCAGCGCGCTGGAGGAGTATGTTCGCGGAGTGGTGCAGGGGCTCCTGTCGTATTATCAAAATCAACGCCGCCCTTCATGAGAGTCCTCATCGTCGGTTGTGGTTTCGTCGGTGAACGCACCGCCGATCTGCTCCATGCCGCCGGGCATGAGGTGGTGGGCGTGACGCACTCTCCTGCTTCGGCACAGCGCCTGGCGTCGGTGAAGCCGTGGCGTGTCGCGGCGTGTGATGTCAGTTCACTCACCGAGGTGACTCGGCTAAAGGAGGAGGTTGGCGAGATGGAGGCATTCATTCATTGCGCCAGCTCTGGCAAAGGCGGCGCCGAGATGTATCAAGCGGTCTATGTAAATGGCATGAGGCATCTGCTAACGGCTTTTCCCGACGCGTTTCCTCTTTATACCGGCAGCACGAGCGTCTATCCGCAAACGGATGGCAGTGAGGTGGATGAAACCAGCCCGACCGATCCAGGCAAAGAAACAGGGAGGCTCCTGCTCGCGGCGGAGAGTCTGGCCTTGGACGCCGGCGGGGCTGTGGCGCGGCTGGCGGGGATCTATGGTCCGGGCAGGTCTTTTGTGCTGAAAAATTTGTTAGAAGGCAAGAGCGGCATCGAAGTGAATGAGGGCGCGCCTGATGGTCGCCTGCTGAATCAGATCCACGCCGATGATGCAGCGACGGCGCTGGTGCATCTGATCACGAATCGCCATTCAGGGATCTACAATGCGGTGGACGATGCCCGCATGACCCAGCGTCAGTGCCTGGAAAAACTCGCGCTTCTTTGCAGTCTGCCTGTTCCTGCGGAGAAAGCTCCCGATCCAGGGCGCAAACGCGGCTGGACACACAAACGTGTCTCCAATGCCAAGCTGCGTGCCACAGGGTGGGTGCCGAGTTATCCAGATTACTTCGATGCCCTGCGCGATGATCCAGAACTCCTGGCGTCCATCCTTCAGCTTGTGATGGATGCCGGTGAGGTGTGTCTGCCGCGCGCGGAGAACATCGTGCTCATCGGTCTGATGGGCAGTGGCAAGTCCACCGTGGGCCGCATGGTGGCGCAGATGCTCGGCTTTCAGTTTGTGGATACGGATCATCTCATCACAGATCGTGCCGGGTGCTCCATCCCGGAGATCTTTGCCCGTGAAGGCGAGGCGGGTTTCCGCCTGCGGGAGTCTGCGGTTCTGCGCAGTTTGTTAGGCCATCGCCATTGTGTCATCGCCACGGGAGGCGGCATCATTACGCAGGCTCGCAATCGCCCGCTGCTTCATCACCTGGGGTTCATCACGTGGCTCGAGGCGGATGTCAAACTCCTGGCCCGCCGCACCGCCAGCAACAACGACCGTCCGCTACTACGCGGCGAGGAACCACCCTTGGCCAAGCTGGAACGTCTGCTAGCCGAGCGTAAACCACTCTACAAACAGCTCGCCGACCTGCGCATCCAGACGGATGAGCTCAGCCAGCAGGAGAGCGCCTATGGCGTGGCGGAGAGTGCGCGCATCTTTTTCGCCCAGCGGCAATAACAGGCTAATACATCAGCACACGGGAACGGCGCTCCGTAAAAGCTACCGTTTCAGCTTGCCACATCGCCTGGATTTCCTTCCAGCTTTTCCCGGCTCGAATCGCCTTTAAAAGAGGGGCGTGATTGAGCAGGGTATGCACTTTATCCAATGCGAACTCTTTGGCATAAAGCCGCTGAAACACCGTGGCGATGGCGATGCCTGATTGCACAGGCTTGAGAGCCTGACGATCCGTGATCTGGATGCGCACACCGCCGCAGTCTTGGTCTTTGAAAACACTGGCCGTGGGGGTAAATCGCACCGGGATAAAACGCAGGCCGGGCAGGCCCAGCTTGTTGAGTTCATAGCTGAGCTGCCTGTCCTTGACGTAAGGGGCACCGAGAATCTCAAAGGGGGTGTCCGTGCCGCGACCGACGCTGATGGAAAACTCCAGCAACCCGATGCCCGGATACAGCAGCGCCGCCTCCAGCGTGCGCATATTAGGGGAAGGATTGATCCAGGGAAGACCGGTGTAATCAAAGAGAAGATCCCGCCGCCAGCCTTCTACCCGGATGACCTGGAGATCGGCAGCGATGGAGCGTTCAGCATTCATCATCAGCGCCAGTTCCCCCACGGTCATTCCATGCCGGATCGGGATGGCATGAGTGGCGGTGAAGGTTTCTTTATCCACCACGGCAGGGCCTTCCACTGCCAGTCCACCGATGGGATTGATTCGATCTAAAACGAAAAACTTCTTGTTAGACTTGGCCGCAGCTTCCATGCACAGGCGCAGGGTGGAGATGTAGGTGTAAAAACGGCATCCGATGTCCTGAATATCGAAGACGAGGGCATCCAGCTCGGCCAGTTGTTCGGGCGTTGGAGCCCGTCGTTCACCGTACAGGCTGTGAATGGGTCGCCCTGTGGTGCGATCCACGGAGTCGTTGATCTTCTCCTGATCCAGTGCGCCACGAATGCCATGCTCAGGACTGAAGAGCGCCCGTAATTTGACATTGGGGGCACGCGCCAGGAGATCAATCGTCGCCGCGCGTTCGGCATTGATGCCCGTTTGATTGGTGATCAGTCCTACTCGCAAGCCAGCCAGCGGAGCAAAACCATTCCGCTGCAAAACATCAATCCCGTTGAGCACGGTCGGCACTTCTTTCTCACCGCGTTTGATCAAGGTGCCTGACACCTTTGTGAAATCAAAATCCGATACGCAACGGGCGGCTGCCTTGCCGATCTCTTCATAAAGATCACGCACGCTGCCGCCACCATCGGGATGCAACCGCGAGCTGAGAAAGACAACGAAGCTTTTCGAAAAGGGGTCCAGCCATAAGCTGGTGCCCGTGAATCCGGTATGGCCAAAAGACCCGACGGGAAACACATCTCCACGTGGTCGGCTGTAAGGCGACTCAATGTCCCAGCCGAGGCCACGTCGTTCATAGATCGTGGCCGCAGATTGAACGCGCTTCATCTGATCCAGGGTTTCCTGTTTGAAAACCCGCACACCATCCAGCTCGCCTCCGTTCAGGATCATGCGTGCAAACTTGGCCAAATCCTCTGCGCAACTGAAGAGCCCCGCATGGCCCGCCACACCGCCCATGCGGCGTGAGGTCGGGTCATGCACGACTCCTCGCAGCATGACGCCGTTTTCGTCCTTCTCGGTAGGGGTGATGCGGGGCAGCCACTCCGCAGGGGGCAGGTAACGGGTTGAATACATTTTCAGCGGGGTGAAAAGCTGCTTTTGGGTAAAGACCGCCAGGCCTTCGCCGCTGACACGTTTCACGATCTCGCCTAACAAAATGAAGTTGATGTCACTGTAGCGGAAGAAAGTCTCCGGTGCGGCATCGGGTACGGTCGTGACGGCGCGCCGAATTCCTTCCTCATATCCGGTCCAGTCCGGTTCCCTCGGGATGCCCGGTTTCAAACCGGAGGTGTGGGTCAGCAGATGACGCACACGGATCAACTCACGACCTTCTCCACGAAACTCCGGCAGATAGCAGTTCACGGGAGCTTCGATATCCAGCCTGCCTTGTTCACTCAACATCATGATCGCCGGAGTCGTGGCCACGACTTTGGTCAGCGAGGCGACATCGAAGATGCTATCCGGTGTCATTTCTTCCTGCGCAGGACTGAGGGCACGATGTCCCTGAATCACCGAATGCTTTTGATCACCATGCTCCAGCCAGAGGACGGCCCCCGCAGGGTTCTTGGCAGCGACAGCCTTGGCAATGACCTCCCCCAGGGACTTAAGCGCCTCCGGTTTAGACTCCTGGGCCGTTGATAGGACCGGCAAGAGCCAAAGGAGCAAGAGAGAGGAACGCATATCCTCCTAGCAAAGAGGACAGCCTTGATCGAGTCAATCCCGCGTCTTTAAACTGTCTTCAGGGTGCTTGCGCCTTCGTCGATAAGCTTCCAGAAATTCTTGGACTTACTCAGTGCTTCATCCTCGCCACCACCAGGGAGGTTGCTGCGGTAGAGGAAATCAGCCAGCGTATTTTTGTGCAGCACCCGGTGAATGCGCACATCGCCATCATTCACGGCGAAATAGATGCGGTGATCACCTGCACGGCAGCGATACAGCTTCTTTTGCCCGCGCTCCAGCAAACCAAATTTTTCAGCCAGGGTCTTTTCATCCAGATCGCTCGACTGAATGTTGAGCGCCTCAAGGATATGAAACTGGATCTGCGTCGGCAGACGTGACAGTTCGGCGGCGCTGATATCATTGAAAACGATCTGGAGCATAATATTGCAGGTTAGTTACCGAAAGGAAGAGTTCAAAGGATAAATCAGGTCTTGCTGATCGACCCTGATCGACCCGGCAGACGTATCCGCAACCGTTGATCACCCATAACTATGACAAGCATGATGTCGTGCCTTGCCTGCTTTGCCGGGAAAGGTTTGTCTGCCTGTGCAATCGAGCGACTGATTGCCCGTGTGCCCAGGTGAATCTAAGCCGGGATGAATCCGAATGGATCGGGTGGCAGACGGGAGGCGAGTGCGTTTGCATTGCATGTCTTTTGAAATTGCGAGAAGAGGCCCGTAAAGTCTTGCAATGACTGTTGGTAAGACGGTCTTGGCGATGACCGTATTTACGACCCTTTAAAAATGAGTTAACGGAGAGGATGTCTTTTGAATTTTCCGTCAATCCAGACCGTTGGTCGCTCGAATCTTGGTTTACCGCCTTTGGTGCCTTGGACTATGTCGCTTTTAAATTAGAGCTCGCACGGGACATTGAATCTCTGAAAGCTCAGGCAGGAAGACCAAATCTGAATGTGCCCGAAATCATTTCGGTGATCGTCAGCTTTGAAGCCTTGAGTGACCGGCTGGGACATCTCGCCGCGTATCTGGGTTGCCTTTCGGCAGACGATGCCAACAATGAAAAGGTCAAGGCGGATGAAGCCTGGATATCCACACTGGATGCGGAGCACACGAAGCTTCGTGCGTCCCTGCAATCTGCCATTGCGGGTCTGAATGAAACGGACTTTGCCACCGTGTTGGCAGATCCTTTGCTGGAGGGTGCCGATCATGCAATCAAGCGAATGCGCCAGGAAGGGCAGCACCAAATGCCATCCGAATTGGAGTCTCTGGCGGCAGACCTGAATGTGAACGGCCTCCATGCCTGGGGCCGACTCTATGATACACTGACGGGAAAGATGGTCTTCGACATGACCTTTCCTGATGGACATACGGAGTCCGTCCCGATGGCCCGCCGCCGTGCGCTGATGTCTGATCCAGACCGTCGCCTTCGTGAGGCGGCGTTTCATGCCGGTCAAAAACCATGGCTGGATCATGCAGATACCCTGGCCGCCGGTTTGAACGGTATTGCGGGCACACGGCTCAGCCTCTATGGGCGACGTGGCATCCCACATTTTTTGGATACGCCGCTTTTTGATGGAGCCATGAGCCGAGCCTCCCTGGACGCGATGCTGGAGGCGATTCGCACGCACCTTGAGTTACCACGCCGAGCCATCCGCACGGCGGCCCGTCTGCAAGGGACGGCGGCACTGCACTACTTTGATCTGGAAGCACCACAGGTGACCGCACCGGATGAAAAACCGCTCACTTGGGATGATGCCTGCAACACGGTGGAACAAGCCTTTGCCACAGCCTATCCGCGGTTGGGCAAATACTTTCGGGAGATGCTGCAGCAGCGTTGGATTGAGGCTCAACCACGGGCTGGCAAACGGCCCGGAGCCTTCTGCACAGGTTCACAGCTCCGTCATGAGGAGCGTATCTATATGACCTGGCATGGCACCGTTCATGACATGGTCACACTGGCCCATGAGGCAGGTCATGCCTGGCACTCCTGTGTGCTGCGTCCGGCGCGTTCTTTCGCGGCCAACTATCCGATGACACTGGCCGAGACGGCCTCCAATTTCGGTGAGATGATTCTCCTGGACGGTCTGATGAGCGACCCTGGTTTAACCCATCAAACCAAGGCCTACCTGCTGGATCAGGAGATGCTGCGTGCTCATGCCTATCTGATCAACATTCCCATGCGTTATGAATTTGAGCAGGCCTTTTACACGGAGCGCGCTTCAGGTGAAGTGTCGGTATCGCGGTTGCGTGAACTGATGACTCAAGCGCAGGAAAGAATGTATGGAGACACGCTGCTGCCAGAGGGCACGGACCCGATGTTTTGGGCCTCGAAGATGCACTTCTTCATCACAGGGGTTTCCTTTTATAACTTTCCCTATGTGTTTGGCTACCTGTTGAGCCAAGCTCTTTTTGCTAGGTTCAAGGCAGAAGGCACCGTCTTTCTGCCGCGCTATGAGGCCTTTCTCTCCGCCACGGGCAGTGCCACGTGCGAGGAAGTCGCGAGTCAGACTCTCGGGGCAGATCTCACCAGCCCAGAATTTTGGGCCACAGCTTTGAAAGCGATTGAGCCTACCCTGACGGCCTATGAGAAGCTCGCGTGATGGAGGGATCAATCCTCTGCTTTTTGCTGATCATTGACGATCAGGCGGAGCAGGGGAAAAAGAGCATCTTCACACTCTTTGCGCTTGAAACGGAGCTGGCGTTTCACGAGCGGGTTGCCAAACATCCGGTGGCTGTCGGCGGCCTTGCCGTCCAGGATGTCTTGCCAGCTACTGCTGGATGAATCCAGGGCCGAGGCCAGACTTTGGTCGAGAACGGGCATCCGCAGGACGATGTCTTGGGGGCGTGCGACTTCATCCAGCATGTCAGAGGAAACAGGGCCGTCCTTCATGCTGACGATCAAGACAGAGGGGGAGTCACCGAAGACCGAGGTCCGCCACTGTTTGATGGCCGGCACCGCCGCCGCCTTCGCGGTGAGCAGATGGATTGGCATCCAATGCAACCCTTCATCCACCCGCAGGCTTTGGATGATCTCAGGGCTCAGATCGCGTGCCATGATGTCCTGGCAACTGGCGGGAAGATCGGCCAGAACGAGCTTGCGATCCATCGCGGTTTCCACCAAGCGCCGCATGGTGTCCACGTTATCGATGGGCATGGATTCGATCTTGTCTGGAGCGATCTTTTGGAAATCACGATTGCCCAGCGCATCGCAATCGAACATGGCCACGTCATCACGCTTTTCGAAATTGGCGAGTTCGTAGATCAGGCGTGCAATGGTGCTTTTGCCGGTTCCGCCGCTGCCAGCGGTGATTAGGATCATCTTCATGGGGTCGTGAGGTAAGTTGGCCTGCAAAGAGGGGAAGTTTGCGGGGGAAGGGAGAGTGAGTTTTGAAGGGGAGGGAATTTCGAGTGCGGGAGACAGTGCCTCACTAATCGCGGATTTGAGAGAAGACAGCGCTCTTTTGTCATGAGTCGGATTACCGAGGTAGCAGGAGAAGAGTCCCGGCAGTTGTTTGTCTCCCAGATTGCCCATGTCGTAGCCAGAAAGACTGAAAGTACCATCCTGCAATGTCTGGGACAGTCGGCTCAACTGATCATCCACAGAGCCCCTCAGGTCAGAAAAGGCCATGTCTGGTGCAGAGGCCTCACGAAAGACCACGGGAGATCGTGCCAGGGAGAGGCAATCCGCACCGGACTCCAAAGACACGGAAAACTCTGTTAAACTATCCAAGCGTGTGTCCAGGAACTTGGTATCGTTCATACTCTCCCGGTGGGAGGGCATTTGCAGGAAAATGTGCTGGGGGTCCAGGCTCAAATTTTCCTTGGGCACTTTCGGGGCCAGCTCCATCAAGCGGCTTAACAGCATGGAGATTTCCCCCTGGTTCAACTTGTTGCGATGCGCCAAAAGCCGGGAGAGTCTGACGGAACTCATCAAATTTTTGGCCACTTCGTCTTTGCCGTAAACCTGCCCCTGATTGCCTGATTGAGGAAGTTTAGGATACCATCTCTCACTGACGATCAATTGGGACATCAGGTTCGAACCCTTGATTCCGCGAGTCACGGCAGCCGTGGCCATCAACAGCACACCTTTGAGCTGCTGCAACGTCAGGGGGGATTTTCCGGTGTGCTGTAGCTGACGCAGGGGCGTCAAAAGAGAGGTGGGCACCCCTGCCGCCACGGAATGATCGATAGCCGTCGTCATCCGACCACTCAGCAAGATGCAGCAAAGTTTTAACAACTGGGATGGGGAATCAATCGGCTTGCGAGGAGGCAGTGGTTCAACAAACCGGTCAACGAACAAATGCAGGAACTCTTGCTGCCAAAGCCCGACTTTGCATTCGAGCGGGTCCAGACTGCGGGCAGCCTCAGGAACCCAAGATTCCAGAGCTTCCAATTCCGAGGTCAGCCGCCATACCAAAACGCAAGCAACCCCGACAGGAAGCGGACCGACCCGTTCACAATACTCCTGCAATGATTCGCCCGGCGATGCGCCTAAAACGACTCTGTTTTGAGAGCGCTCATTACGACTCAAATCTAACACCCTGGGAAGGGATGGAAAATACCCGCCCAACAACCCCGGTAACCATTCCGTGTTACGTCGCTCAAAACTCTGCTTGATCAACCAAGGGTTGCCGTCGGCATGACGCAACTCCACCCCCTGCTTGACGCTAGGATATTGGAAATGATTGGAGTTGGCAGGGAAGCCTGAGTTCACGATCGCGGATCGTGTTTGGGACATAATGGGGCGGGCTAATGTGGGGTCGATATCGATAATTTACATCGTGCAAACAGCAGGAGTCATGCAATGACACAAAAGACTATTCCCTGACGAGGACTTTCTGTGACAAAACCAACAGAAGTTGAAAATTAAGCCCGTTAATCTATAAATTCAATGAATAATATAAATTAAAGATAAGCAGCTTCGAATAAATTTTTCCCAAGTTTAATCGTTCAGTGTGAACACATTGCATTCAACGGCGTGTGATCGGAAATTTATGGACGAGTTGCCTCGCAGCCAATCTCTGAATTTCCGTCCAAGATGGATCTTCAGCGTGATTTTTGAGTTCTTTAGGATCGTCCCTGTGATCATACAATTCCTTCGCTATGACATCACCACTGTTCCAGTCCCGCCATTCTGTATAACGAACGTTTTCGTTCCTCACGCTGTAGCCCATGGCCTTCGGCCGCTTTTCCGGCTCGCGGTCAAAGTAAGCCGGTCGGGGATGCTGGGTGTAGGCGGCGGCTTTGACAGACCTTGAGGGATCTGCCACCACGGGTGCCAGACTGTCGCCGTCCAACCCCTCGGGCATGGGCAGGCCGCACAGGTCCACCAGGGTGGGGAAGAGGTCCACAAGCTCGGCGAACGAGTCAGTCTGGGTGCCGGCGTTCTTACCATCCGCACGGCCAATCATGAAGGGAACCCGCGCGTCATACTCAAAGTTAGACGTCTTGCCCCAAAGGGTGTGCTCGCCCAGATGATAGCCGTGATCACCGACGAAGGTGATGACGGTGTTGTTGGCAACGCCGCTTTTCTCCAACGCATCCAGCACCTTGCCGAGCTGGGCATCCAGGTAGCTGATGTTGGCGAAGTAACCGTGACGCATCTCGGCAGCCTGGGCCGGGGTTGGCTGCACTTGGTCTTTCACCGGGCCGAGGATCTCAGTGCTTTGATGGAAGGCCAGTTCGGGGGCTTTTTCAGGACGCGCAGGATTCAGCGGAGGCAGCTTGACCCTGTCGTAGAGATCCCAGTATTTTTTGGGCGCATTGAATGGCGCGTGAGGTTTCCAAAATCCAACGGCCAGGAAAAACGGACGGTCTTTGACCTCGGCCAGCACTTTCACTGCCTCCGCAGCGACACGCCCGTCAAAGTAAGCTTCATCAGGCACGTCACGGCATTCGCATAGAGGCACGTCGCCATAATTGCGCAGGCTGGGTTCGGTGATGTGGTTTGGGGGCAGTTTGCCGGTGACTTGGGGAGTGTCGGCCCCGTGATTGGCATAATGGAGAAATTCATCCGCACTCCAGGACCGCCGGTCGCCTTTCTCGGCGGTGTGCCAGTTGTGAAAGATTTTTCCCACGCAGCGGGTGGTGTAACCATGTTCCTTGAACCACAGCGGCAGCGTGGTGACATCGGGGTTCAGTTCACGAAAATGCGTGCCGTTATTCCAAAGTTTCAAGGTGTCTGGACGACGGCCTGTGAGCATGGAGGAGCGGGAGGGATTGCACACCGCCTGCTGACAGTAGGCCCGTTGAAACTGCACACTCTTTTTCGCCAGGCGGTCCAGGTTGGGCGTGATGGCCGGTGATCCGTAGCTGGCCAGTTCAGGACGGAAATCATCCGTCATGATGAACAGCACATTCGGTCCGGCCACGCAGGCGGACGCGACCATGAACAGGGCAGGCAGCAAAAAACGCATGTCTCTGCAAACGCGCCCGGGGCAGGGTACTTGCGGTCTGTTTTATTGCGCCGCTTCTTCCACGCTGATGCAGGAACAGATCAGATTGCGATCCCCATAAACATTGTCCACACGGGCGACCGGGGGCCAGTATTTGGCCTCTTTGACCCAGGGCAGGGGAAAGGCGGCGGCTTCGCGGGTGTAGGCATGAGGCCAGTCGTTTTTCATGATGAAGGCGGCTGTGTGCGGGGCGGCCTTCAGCGTGTTGTCCGTGGCGTGGGAACTGCCGTTTTCGATGCCCTCGATCTCGCTGTAGATGCACTGCATGGCCTCGCAAAAACGATCCAGCTCCGCTTTGCTCTCGCTCTCGGTGGGTTCGATCATCAGGGTGCCGCCCACAGGCCAGCTCATGGTGGGGGCGTGATAACCGAAGTCCATGAGACGCTTGGCCACATCCTCCACGGTGACCTTGTGGAAATGGCGGAAGTCGAGAATGCATTCGTGCGCCACGAGACCGTTCGCGCCTTTGTAAAGTGTAGGGAAACAAGGGGCCAGTTTCTGCGCCACGTAGTTGGCATTCAGGATGGCATACTTGGTGGCCTCGGTGAGCTGCGGTCCCATCATGGCGATGTACATCCAGGAGATGGTGCAGGTGCTGGCACTGCCCCAGGGGGCGGAGCAGACGGCGCCTTCACGTTGCCCCAGCGTCAAATGGCCGGGAAGGTAGGGCTTCAAGTGCGCGGCCACACAGATGGGGCCTACGCCCGGGCCACCGCCGCCATGCGGGATGCAGAAGGTCTTGTGCAGATTCAGATGGCAAACATCAGCACCGATCTTGCCGGGCGATGTCAGACCCACCTGGGCGTTCATGTTCGCCCCGTCCATGTAAACCTGGCCGCCATGCTCATGCACCAGCCTGCAAATCTCAACGATGCTTTCCTCGAAGACTCCGTGTGTGGAGGGATAGGTGACCATCAGGGCTGCGACCTTGTCCTTGTGGGCCTCTAGCTTGGCCTTCAGGTCGTCCAGGGAGATGTTGCCCTGGTCATCGCAGGTGACGGCCACGACCTTGAAGGCGCACATGACGGCGCTGGCGGGATTGGTGCCGTGGGCGCTGGTGGGGATGAGGCAGACATCGCGATGACTGTCCCCTCGGGCTTCATGGAAGCGTTTGATGGCCAGCAGACCGGCGTATTCCCCCTGCGATCCGGCATTGGGTTGCAGGGAGGTGGCGTCAAAGCCGGTACACTCGGCTAACCAATTTTCCAACTCGGCAAACATGGCGTGGTAGCCCTCGCTCTGCTCATGAGGGGCAAAGGGGTGCAGGCCCCCGACTTCAGGCCAGCTCAGCGGCATCATCTCCGCTGCGGCATTCAGCTTCATCGTGCAGGAGCCCAGGGGGATCATGCTGCGGTTCAGCGCGATGTCCTTGCTCTCCAGGCGATGCAGATACCGCATCATCTCCGTTTCCGAATGGTAGCGGTTGAAGACCGGATGCGTCAGGAAAGATGACTGCCGATGGAAGACGCTGGAGCAGTTCAGTTCAGCATCATCCGTCAGCACCAGGGGATGCTGGGCCTTGCTGACACCGAAGGCTTTGAGGATGCCGTGCAGTTCCTCCTCCCGCACCTGCTCATCCAGGGCCACGCCGACATGATGAGCGTCCACTTTACGTAGATTGACCCCGAATAGCAGGCCAGTTTTCAATACCTCATCTGCATGGTGAACCTTCACCGTGAGGGTGTCGAAAAAGTCATCGCTGGTGATATCCAACCTCGCCAGCATCAGCTCCCGCGCCAGCCAGACTGCTGCGCCATGGGTGCGACGGGCGATCTTCTTCAAGCCCTCCGGCCCATGATACACTGCATACATGGAGGCCATGACTGCAAGAAGGACTTGGGCCGTGCAGATGTTGCTGGTCGCCTTTTCGCGCCGGATGTGCTGCTCACGTGTTTGCAGGGACAGGCGATAAGCGGGATTCCCGGCAGCGTCTTTGGACACGCCGATGAGGCGGCCTGGCATCCGGCGTTTCAGCGCATCTTTCACCGCCATGAACGCGGCATGAGGTCCGCCAAAACCGAGCGGCACGCCAAAACGCTGGCTGTTGCCCACGCAGATGTCAGCTCCAAATTCGCCTGGAGGTCGAAGCAGTGTGAGGGCCAGCAGATCCGCCGCGACGATGAATAAGGCACCCGCTTCATGCACTTGTTTGGCCAATGCTTCAAAGTCCTGAATCACTCCCTGGGTGTCGGGATATTGAACCAGCACCGCTGCCAGACCTTTATCACCGTCATGCTGCCTGGCGCTGACGTCTGCGACCTGCACCTCAATGCCCAGCGCATTCATCCGCGTGCGCACCACCTCGATGTTATGCGGGTGACATTGATCTGAAACCAGCACACGATTAGCTCCCGGCACCTGCGCTGCGGCCAAAGTCAAGGCCTCGGCACAGGCGGTGCCTTCATCCAGCAACGAGGCTCCAGCGACATCCAGGCCGGTGAGGTCGGTGATCATCGTTTGGAAATTGATCAAGGCCTCCAGACGCCCCTGACTGATCTCCGGCTGATAAGGGGTGTAAGCTGTGTACCAGCCTGGGTTTTCCAGGATGTTTCGCTGGATGACCGGCGGCGTGAAGGTGTCATGGTAACCCAGGCCGATGAAGGACCGGACGACCTTGTTCCGCCCCATGAGCTGCTTCAGACGCCGTAGGGCATCTTCCTCCCCCAGGGCCTCCGGCAGGTTCAGCTCAGTGCGCTGTCTGATGGCATCGGGGACCACCTGATCCACCAGCGCATCCAGGGATTCGTAACCGAGCGTTTCCAACATGGCCGCTGTTTCAGCAGCCGAAGGTCCGATGTGACGGGAGGAGAAGGACGTGGGCATTCGCGCTTCCAGTGGAGCCGAATTTTTCCTGGATGCAATCAGTGCTTGCCGCTCAAGCCTGGGATTTCAGCGCATACAGGTCCGCCAGGGTGTGTACCTGCACCTCGGAGGTGACGGCCTTGCTTCGTGTTTTGACCGAGCGAACGAACAGACGACGGCCGATCGTAGCATTCCGCGCATTGGGATAGAGGGGTATTTTGCCCTCCAGTTCTGCAGTCAACGCGGCCATGGAGCTCACATCCCCCCACTTGCACTCACCCAGGTCCGTCCAGCCATCCTCCCGCAGTCCGACCACGTCCACCTGTACGTTTTTATCCCAGTATTCACCGCTTTGAAAAGCCGCGCGCACTTTCTCGGCCCGGTAGATCAATGGCAGGCATTCGCGGCACAGGCGCTCGAAACAACGGCCGTAGTAGGCTTCAATCTCCGGCTTGATCACCTCCGCATACCCCTGCTGTGGCCCCAGCATGCGCAGGGTGCTCTGGTGGGGAAAGATGAAGCGAAACCAAAACCGCAGAAACGGATCGTCCAGGGCATAACGCACCGAGCGCACACTGGGCTTTTTTTCCGTCAATGGATAGCGGCGCTGGACATATCCCAGATCCACCAGGGTATTGAGATGATAATTCAAACCGCGCACATCAATGCCCGTGGTACTGGCGAGCTGCACGGGGGCGGTCTTTCCCTGGGCCAGGGCCATGAGCACGGCGTGATAAGGCATGAGGTCGCGCAGCTCCTCCCTGAGCAAAAACTCAGGCTCCCGTGACAAGGCGGACAAGTCATCCAGGATGCGTGACATGATGTTCTGCTCCACGGACTGCCGTTCATCGAAATTGAGCAAATACATGGGGATGCCGCCGCAGATGGCATACACCCGTGCATGATCGGGTGTGGAGTAGCGCGGGTGGAATTCCGCCGCCTCCAGATGATCAAACGGACGCAGGAGAATCTGCGCCGTGCGCCGACCAAAGAGCGGGCTTTTTTTTCCCAGCACCTCCCGCTCCATGAAGCCGAGATAAGATCCGCACAGGATCAGCATGACGCGTCCCGACTTCGACCAATCACGATCCCACAAGGCCTGAATGACCGAAGGCAGTTCCGGTGCGGCTTCCGCCATCCACTGAAATTCATCCAGGGTCAGGACCAGCTTGGTTTTCCCCGTCCACCTTTTCACCACCAGTTCCAGGGCCTCCCTCCAGGTGTTCACCCGTGTCTGTGCCAGCAGCGGCTCGTTCAGTGAGCGTGCAGCGATCTCCAGAAACTCGGCGATCTGGCTTTCTCCCGGTGCCCGTTTGCCCACAAAGTAGATGCCCGTTTTCTTCTCCATGAAGTGGACGATCATCTCACTCTTCCCCACCCGGCGGCGACCATAGACCGGGATGAATGCCGATGCGGGACCACTCCACGCGGTCTCCAAGGCACCCAGTTCCCGTCTCCTTCCACGGAAGTTCATCATGTCCTAATGTAGTTTATCAAAGTGTGTTTTGTCAAAACGTGTTTTGATAACTTTGATCCAATGACAAGATTTACATGGTGGCATCACGACTCACCCTTTTTGATTTCAAAAGTCATCAAAACATACTTTGATGAAATACGTTTTGATGAAATGGATGCGCTTATGAAGGGCGACGGTTCAGCAGATTGGCTGTGATGCGCTGGACCCTTTCATCGGGGCCATGAGGTCTGGAAAAATGGCTCCAGGGGATGATGTGGCCTGGAGGGGAACTGAGTCCCTGGCTCCAGAAGATGGTGCTGGCGTTGAAGACGAAGTTCTTTTTCGGGCCTTCAAAAATCGTCGCTGCATACCTGCCTAGGCGGATGCCTCCGGCCCAGATATTTCCTTCAGCGATGACCTCCAGCCCAGCCCGTTGCAAATCAGGATCGCCATGGAATTCCCAGCCGACCAGACCGGGGATGCTGTCGCCCTGTTTCATGCCCGTGCCTGCAAAGAGCCAGTGATCCGGCTTGGTGCAGGTCCAGTCACCGCCGCCATTGAAGGGGACCACCGTGCGGGCACCGATGATGTCGCGTTCGTCTGGACCGGTGTTTTCAAAAGGGCCGAGCACCTTGGCATAGGCTTCTTTTTCCTCTTCTCGGAATTCACCAAAGCAGGTTTCGCGGGTGAGGCGGCGGTTAGGCTCGCCCTTGGCATTCGGCGTGAAAGGGGTGACCATGTAAACGTCATTGGCGGAAAGCCAGAGGATATTCAATCCATCAGCGATGGCTTGCTTCACGTTGTCATACTGTCGTAGATCCCAGTATTCGTCATGGCCGATGCTGATCATCGTTTTGCAGCGTTTTAAGTTAGACGGCTCCAGATTGTCCACATTGGAGCAGTAGGTGACGTCATAGCCTTCTTTTTCCAACCAGTAGCAAAGCGGGTATTCCCAGAGCAGGAATTCGCCGCTGCCCATGCTCAAGGGGTTGTCGAGAATCTGGACATACTTGCCATAGGGCCGGTCGAAACTGACGCTGACACCCGGTGCATGAGCGGCGCGTGGATCGGTGTAAAGAGACTCGTTTTCCGGCCAGCGATTGTAGGCCTGCCAGGTGTTGTCACTGCATTGGAAAAGAATGTCCGCCGGGCGGTCATCTTTGACGATGAAGATAACGTAGCTCTGCCAGTAGGGCTTATCGGCGGCCTCAGGAATCGTCGAAAGACGTCCCAGATACACCCCGCTGGGCCAGTCTGCGGGGATGATCAGCGTGGTGGAGGCTTCCCACTGGCATTCGCGCAGGCGCTGTTCAGCCATTTCAGGAACAGGCTGCGTTTTGCCCTCGAAAGGACCGAGTGTCGTCATCAGACGCGAACCCGTGCCGCCATAGTAGCCCATGCGGAAGATCTCGAGTTTAAACCGTGCGGAGGGCTTCGTGCTGACGAAGATGTCGAGGCTCTCTCCCGCTTTCACAGACTGCCTTGAGCAGTAGCCTTCGATGACCGAGCTGCGAAAGGACTTCGAACTGTCCGGCATCATCCGGGTGAGCTGGAAACTTGCGCCGGGCTTGGCGTTTTCCGTTTTGATCAGATCCGGCCTGCCTGCCTTCGGGGCGGCGGCAAGCGGTGCGGTTGTGCTGATCTGTGCGCCGATGGCGGCTGCACTGCTGGTCTTGATGAAATCACGCCGGTCCATGGGATGGATACGGCGCTTCGATGGCGACTCTTTGGAGACTTGACCGAACGGGCTTATTTGGCCTTGGGCATGGCCTGGATCAGCAGATTGAAAAACTCGTTTTCATCAGCCGTCATGCCATCGCGTTCCAGGAGGTTCTTGACGACGCCCAGCACCTCGGCCTGCACGGTCTTGGTGGTGAAAACGGCGGCGCGTTCTGTGAGGTAATCCATCACGGCATCATCGCTTTCCGCCACTTCACGGGCACGGGCAAAAGACTCTTCGATGAAGAGGCTCTTGGGGTATTCGGACTTCCAGCCTTTGGCAATGAAGGCGGACTGGATCAAATCCTCCTCCACCAGCGAGATGTGCGCATCGGCATAAATCGAGAGGGAAAGGACATCAAACAGGGCTTCGCGTTGAGGCTGGGTCATCCAGACACCTTGGCAACGAGCCACCGAATGATCAAGCGGCTTGATGCCAGGATGTTGATTTTATGATTCCTCAGGAGGCCCGGTTCACCGCACTGACCACAGCTTTGATAGAGGCCAGCTCGATGTTCGTGTCCACCCCGGCACCCCAGACGGTTTTGCCCGTGGGCAGCTTGATCTGGATATAGGCCAGGGCGCTGGCCTCCGAACCTGAGCTGAGACTCTGCTCGCGATAAGTGGCCACCTCGAAAGGCTGTGCGCCGCCGTCCACGATCAGCGCCTGGACAAAGGCGGCGATCGGACCGTTGCCAGTGCCTGTGACGCCGATCTCCCGCCCGTCTTTGATCATGCTGCTGCGGCAGGTAAAGACGCCGTCCACACCATCGGCATGGAAGTGATGCAGGGAGAAGGGGGCCTCGCGCTCGATGTATTCCTTCCAGAACATGTCGCGCAATTCAGCCGCTGTGACCTCCCGTCCCAGGGTATCCACCAGATCGTTGGCGATGGGGCCGAACTCACGCTGCATGTCCTTGGGCAGCTCGATGCCGAACTCGCTTTCCAGCAGATAGGCGACGCCGCCTTTGCCACTCTGGCTGTTCACACGGATGACCTCGCGGTATTCACGGCCGATGTCCTCGGGGTCGATGGTCAGGTAGGGTACATCCCAGATGGACTTGTGCTCTTCATAACCCGTCAGCCCCTTCTTGATCGCATCCTGATGGCTGCCACTAAAAGCAGTGAAGACCAGCTCACCCGCATAGGGCTGGCGTGGTGGCACAGTCATGCCGGTGGTGCGCTCATACATGTGGATCAGGCCGCTCATGTCGCTGAAATCCAGGCCGGGGGAGATGCCGTGCATGTACAGGTTCATCGCCACTTGGACGATGTCCAGATTTCCGGTGCGTTCGCCATTGCCAAACAGGGTGCCTTCCACGCGATCCGCGCCTGCCAGCAGGCCCAGCTCCGTTGCGGCGGTGCCTGTGCCTCGATCATTGTGCGTGTGCAGGCTGATGATCAGGCTCTCGCGGTTTTTGATGTTGGTGCAGATCCACTCGATCTGATCTGCATACACATTGGGCATGGCCACCTCCACCGTGTCCGGCAGGTTCAGAATCATCTTTTTCTCCGGCGTCGGCTGCCAGACATCCATCACGGCTTCACTGATCTCCTTGGCAAATTCCACCTCCGTAGCACTGAAGCTTTCCGGGGAGTATTGCAGCGTCACCTGTGTGCCGGTTTCCTCCAGGCGATGCAGGCGGTCTTTGATCATCTGTGCGCCCTTGACCGCGATGGCGATGATCTCCTCCTTGGTCTTGCCAAACACATACTTCCGCTGGGCGGGCGAGGTGCTGTTGTACATGTGGATCACCACTTTTTTTGCACCCATCAGGGACTCGACAGTCTTTTCGATCAGGTCCTCCCGCGCCTGCACCAGGCACTGGATCGTCACATCCTCGGGGATGCGCTTTTCCTCAATCAGACGTCGGTTAAAGGAAAACTCGGTATTGGAAGCAGAGGGAAAACCGACCTCGATTTCCTTAAACCCGCACTTCACCAGGGCATCGAACATCTCCAGCTTTTGGGACACATTCATCGGCACCGCCAGCGCCTGGTTGCCATCGCGCAGATCCACGCTGCACCACATGGGTGCCTGAGTGAGATGACGCGTGGGCCATTGACGGTTGGGCAGGGAGATCAGCGGAAACGGCCGATATTTGGAGGACGGATTCTTCAACATGACAGGACAGATTTAGACAGACTTAACAAGATTGGCAGGCTTTGCAGGAAGGATTTTCCTGGAAATGGCCTTTGAGGGGATGCCGTGACGTGACGGCAAGCGGGCATGGCGAGGAAACACGGGCCGCCTACCCTAGCGTAAGTCGCAGGGTGAGCAGAAGAAGTGTCTTGGCCGAATAGGTCACAGTAACAAATAGGCACAGCCTCCCCCGAACGCACGCACTTTTTACGGGGAGGGATGGTGGAAAGTCTTTTTCTGTGGCTATGGGTTTCGTGTATTCCGTTTTTATTTCACATGGCCTTTCTGACCTCCGACTTCTTTGAACGTGACGTGGTTTCTGTGGCCCATGACCTGATTGGTGTGGAGCTGGTTTGGCAGGGCTGCTCCGGCATCATCGTGGAGACGGAGGCCTATGGCGTGGAAAACGATCCGGCATGTCATACGGCCTCGCGCCCCAGTGCGCGGGAATTTGTGAAGACCAAGTCGCCAGGAACGGCCTACGTGTACTTCAATTACGGCATGTATTGGCTCTTCAACCTCCTGGTGAAGGGCGGGGAACGTGACGGCCTCATTTTGATCCGTGCGCTGGACCCACGGCTCGGCATTGCTGAAATGCAGCAGCGTCGCCAAAAACAAAAGCTGACGGACCTGTGTTCAGGCCCGGGTAAACTGGCAGTGGCGCTTGGCATCGAGGGCGTAAATCACGGTACGCCAATGACCGGAAAGCAGCGGCCCAAGCAGTGTGGATTACGCAGCCGTTCAGAGCCTGTTGAGGTGGTGACGGATGTCCGTGTGGGCATCAGCCAAGCGGCGGATTTTCCCTGGCGCTTTTTGGCCCGTGACAACCCGCATGTCAGCGTGAAGCACGGGCGTGTGAAGCTGCCGCTTGTTAAATAACGCCGCCGCCTAGGAAAAGACGGAGAGCAGCGATGAGGGCGACGGCCAAGTTGATGGTTAGGCCGATCTTGCGCTTGGGGAAGGCCCCGAAGATGATGCCGATCAGGCTGCCAAACAAAGTCGCCCACAAGGTCCATCCCAGCAGAGGAATGAGCCCTGGAACAAGCAGGACGGCGCAGACGATGCCAATGAGAACGGAGATGGTTTGCATAACAAAGCCATACTCATACTCGCACGAGGAATCGCAAAGGTAATTCGAGTGTCGTTTTGTAAGGGCTGACGGGTGAGGGCACCCGCACTCCGTTAGCAAAAATGCGCGCCGTTTGTATTCACATACAGCGAGTAGAGCGACTGGCTGGCGGTGATGAACAACCGGTTACGCTTGGGTCCGCCAAAGCACAGGTTGCTGCCGGTTTCGGGTAGTTTGATCAGGCCGATGAGCTGGCCTTCGGGAGAGAAGACATGGACACCATCATAGCCGTCGCCAATCCAGCCCGCACTGGCCCAGACATTGCCGTCCACATCGCAGCGGACTCCGTCGGAGCCGCCTTTGCCTGCCTTATCCGCTAGCAATCCTTTGTTTACCGCGAACTCTTTGCCTTCGCTCAACTTCACGCTGTCCTTCACATCATAAACCCGGATGTTTTTGGCATCGCTGGTGTCCACAATGTAGAGCTTTTTGTAGTCCGGGCTGAAACACAATCCGTTAGGCTTGCCTTCAGCTTCGGTGACTTTTTCGATCTTGCCGCCAGGGTCGATGCGATAGACTGCCTCTTTGAGGTGCAACTCGCCTTTGTTGCCTTCGTAGTCCATCATGCTGCCGTAGCCGGGGTCGGTGAACCAGACGCCGCCATCGGGGTGCACCACGACATCGTTGGGGGCGTTGAGCGGTTTGCCTTCGAACTCGGAGGCCAGGACGGTGACCTTGCCATTGAGTTCATAACGCACCACGCGGCGGTTGGCGTGTTCGCAGGAGATCTGTCGGCCCTGCCAGTCAAAGGTGTTGCCGTTGCTGTTGCCGGAGTTGTTGCGCATCGTGCTCACATGGCCGTCTTCCGGCAGATAGCGCATCTGGGCGTTGTTGGGGATGTCGCTCCAGACCAGGTAGTTGCCCGCGCCGTTCCAGGCCGGACCTTCGGCCCAGAGCATGCCGGTGTGCAGGCGGCGGATGGGGGAATTGCCCTGGATGTATTTGGAAAAGGCAGGCTCCAGGGCGATCACATCCGGGTCGGGATAACGCTCCGGGATCTGACCCGTCCAGTCACGGGCAAAGGCGGAGGCTGCGGCGGAAGAGGCGAGCGTGGTCAGAAAAGTGCGGCGGGACGTGGTCATGGCTGGATGGGCGCGGTTGTATCGTGTTCATCAACGGACGACAAGACTGCTTTTGCACTGCGAAGTGCCTGGAGCGTCCAGACGACCGGGTAAAGCTTCTCGTGATACCAAAGCCGTGCGAAGTAGAGACCGATGGGGGCTGTGGGAAACTGCGTGCCGTTTTGAGTGGCGGTGATGAGCCATTCGGCAGCCCGTAGAACGGGTTTTCCAACCCGTTCAGCGTCTGATTCTGAACGGGTAAGAAAACCCGTTCTACAGCAGAGTGCATTCAGCGCCACAGCCGTTTCTTCGATGGAAGCGGGTGATGTCTTGTCACCGCCCCAGCTTCCATCGGCTTTTTGTGTGGACAGCAGATAGTCGCTGCCACTTTGGATCAGGTCTTTCGCCTGAGTCGCCAGGGCCTCGCAACCACTCAGATAAGCCACCACCTGCGCGGTGCCATAGACGGGATTGTTTTCATCGTGGGTGTGTTCATTGCCGAACCACAAAGGAATCCAGGAGCCATCGCGGCCTTGGTTTTTGCGCAGGTAGCTCAGGGCCTGGTGTGTCGCCTGATGAATGCGCTGTCGCAGCGGCTCAGGCATCTCTTTTTCCCACAGCCACCAGGCCAGCAGCGCATGGGCGGTGAGTTCAGGCGTGCTGCGGTCAAAGGGCAGCGTGCCCCAGCCCCGGCAGAAGGTGGGCATGCCGCCATCGCGGTTCTGTAGGTCGAGCAGCCAAGTGATGCCGGCGATGACCGGAGCGCGAACGCCCTCCTCTGCCAGCAGTTTCATGGCAATCACAGCCCCTGCGGTGTCATCGGCATCCGGCACGCCGCCGGGGAGATCCGTCCAGGCCCAGCCTCCAGGGGCGGCATTGGTGAAGGGATGAATGTCTTGATACTGCTGGCGCGCCACCCATTCGCGCACGGGGGCGTCCGCACTCCCCAGGGCTTTGCAGGCCAGCGTCGTGCCCCAGGTGGCGAGGTTGGTGTCAATGGGCCAGCTTCCGTCAGCACGCATGGAGCGGGTGAGAAACTCGACGGCACCGGGGATGCATGGGTGCTCCTTGTCGCCTGCCGAGGCCAGGGCCATGGTCACAAAGCTGGTTAGGGGAGTCGCCTCCAGATAACCGCCGCTGCTGGGTTGCAGAGTCTTCAGCATCGGGCGGATTTTTTTCCAAAGGGCAGCACGCAGCCAGCGCAGAGGATTCCACCACGCAGGCGGGGCGTTTTTGAACCGGGTATAACCGATGGCGATCAAGGCAGGGAGGGCATAACTGACAACCGGCAGCCCCACCGCGCCGAACCAGGAGCGTGGCAAGGCGGCGAGCTCGAAGGGCAGCGGCAGCACACGTTTCCAGGCGTTTTCACCCATCGTGCCGCCGATGGTACAAAGCATGAGGATGGGCACGGAGAAGGTCTTGTCTTTGCCATAGCGGCCAATGACGGCTTTGGCGATGGCATCAGGCTTGAGGGAGCCTACCTGGGTGGTGATCCAGGCTTCGCAGGCAGCGAGGGTAGGGACATGCTGCGCCGTGTCCGACTCGGGGGACGCGGCGCAGCGCGTCCCTACCAAGGTGAGGGCGCTCCAGCAGAGGAGGGTGGTGGAGAGGTTGCTCTTGCTGATCGTGGTGTCGCCCCAGCCACCGTCGGCATTTTGGTTGGCGATGAGCCATTGTGCCCCGGCTTCGATCAAGGGGTGGTGCCGGACCGCATCCACACTGTGCAGGGCCACGATGGCGGTGGCGGTGGACAGGGCGCTGCTGGACAGCTCGCCTTCCCAATGACCGGCTTCGTTGCGCAGGGACAGCAGATGGTCGCGGGTATTGACAATGGCTTGGTCCAGGGGTTTTAGCATGGGTCGTTGATTGTTCGTGCCGATACGTCGCGTTCAAGGAGAACCACCATGAGATTTTCCTTGCTCCCGATCCTTTTTATCGCCGCTGCCGTCTCGGCCGACGAGCCCCGCTGGTTCAAGGGCAACACGCACACGCATTCCCTGTGGAGCGATGGCAATGACTTCCCGGAGATGATCTCGGCCTGGTATAAGGACCATGGGTATGACTTTCTCTGCATGTCCGATCACAACACCCTGGCGGAGGGGGAGAAGTGGGTCGCGGAAGCCACGATCGAAAAGAAGAAGATGACCTTGGGTAAGAAGGTCCTGGATAAATGCAAGGCTCGCTATGGCGATGACTGGGTCACGACCCGCACTGATGACAAAGGCGCTGTGGAAGTGAAGCTGAAGACGCTGGAGGAATATCGCGGCAAGCTGGAGGAGCCCGGCAGGTTCCTGCTGGTGCAGGCGGAGGAGGTCAGCGCGGGCTTTGCCAAGTCGCCGATCCACATCAATGCGATCAACCTGACCGAGGCCATCCAGCCCGTAAAGGATCTGGTTTCCATCCGTGAGACAATGCGGAAAAATTTACAGGCCATTGCCGAACAGGCGGTGAGAACAGGCCGTCCGATCATGGCGCATCTGAACCATCCGAACTTCAAATGGGCCGTCAGTGCGGAGGACATCGCCCATGTCATCGAGGACAAGTTTTTCGAGGTCTATAACGGCCACCCCTCCACCTACCCGGAAGGCGATCCCCTGCGTGCAGACACCTCCACGGACCGCATCTGGGACATCGCCAGCACCATTCGTCTGGTGGAGCTGAAGCAGCCGCCGCTTTACGCGCTGGGCACGGATGACAGCCACCATTACCATGGCGGCACGGCCACCTCAGGCCGTGGCTGGGTGATGGTAAAGGCGGACAAGCTGGATGCTAACGCCCTGGTCGAGGCCATGCAGCGGGGGGATTTTTATGCCTCCTGCGGCGTGACCTTGGAAGACGTGAGCTTTGATAAAACCACCCGCAAATTGAGTGTTAAGATCAAGGGCGAACCAGGTGTCAAATACGTTACCGAATTTCGTGGTACACCGAAGAACTATGATCGTGCGGTGAAGGAAGTGACAGCGCCTGCGGATGACAACTACCCCGTGCGCCTGAAGCACAGCGAAGACGTGGGCAAGCTGCTGGCCAGCAGTGAAAGTCTGGAATCCAGCTATCAGATGACGGGTGAGGAGCTCTACGTGCGCGCCATTATCATCTCCGACAAGGTTATGGATAACCCGGCGACTCCGGGTCAGCTCCAGAAGGCCTGGACCCAGCCTGTCGGTTGGTAGCCATGACATAGGTTGCCTTTACGCAGCACCGTGCCATCATACGGGTCTGATGGATTTTGCTTTTGGATTACTGGCGCTGCCAGGACATGCGTTGCTTCGATTTCTCAGCTACCTTGGGCAACTTGGGTTGCTGGTTGGGGAGCTGTGGCAGGCATTGACGAAGGGGCCGCTGCGGCTGCGTCTGATGGCACAGCAGTTGGTGACCATCGGTTATGGCTCGCAGGCGGTTGTGATCGTGACGGGTGCCTTTACCGGGGCGGTTTTCACCGCGCAGTCTTACTTTAAGTTCAAGGATTTTGGCATGGGGTCCACCATCGGCAGCGTGGTCAGCGTCTCCCTCTGTCGTGAGCTGGGACCAGTGCTGGCAGGCCTGATGGTCACGGGCCGTGTCGGGGCGGCCATGGCTGCCGAGATTGGGACCATGAAGGTGAGTGAGCAGGTGGACGCCCTGCGCGTCATGGGGGCTCATCCGGTGGATTATCTCGTCCTGCCGCGTTTCCTGGCCATGCTGATCTCCATGCCGCTTCTGATCGCGGAGTCCATCGCCTTTGGGATGGTGGCGTCCGTCATTGTCGGGCTGGCGGCTTTTGATATTCCCTTTGCCTGGTTTTGGAGTCATGTCCTTCAGCACACGAATCTGGAGGATGTGAGCTTTGGCATGATCAAGGGTTTTGTCTTTGGCATCTTGATCGTCATCATCTCCTGTCATCAGGGGCTTATTGCTTCGAATGGAGCCGTGGGTGTCGGACTCAGCACCACTCGTGCGGTGGTCTTTTCCTCCCTGGCTTTGCTGATCGCCAATTTCTTTCTGACGATGCTGCTGAACTACTTCTTCCCGCTGGGGACTGCGATGTGATGACCCCGCCTGCCGCCCAGCCATCCGTTCCGTTCATCCGTGTCACCGGACTGAAAAAGAGTTTTGGCGAACAAAAAACGCTTCAAGGAGTGGACCTCACCATCCGGCACGGGGAGACCCTAGTTCTCATCGGCCCCAGTGGTGAAGGTAAAAGCGTGCTGCTGAAGCACATCATCGGTCTCATGCGCCCGGATGCGGGAAAGGTGGAGTTGGATGGGGTGAACCTCTGCACTCTGCGTGAACGTCAGCTCATGCAGGTGCGACGCAGGATGGGCTACCTCTTTCAAAACGCAGCCCTTTTTGACAGCCTTACGGTGTCTCAAAACGTTGCCTTCCCGCTGAAGGAAGCAGGCATCAGGGACAAGAATGAAATCGATGAGCGAGTGCATGAGGCCCTGGACCTGGTGGAACTCTCCGAGCACAAAGATAAGATGCCCATCAACCTCTCCGGCGGCATGAGAAAGCGTGTGGGCATTGCCCGTGCCATCATCGGGCGGCCTGAATGCGTGCTGTATGATGAGCCCACGGCGGGCCTGGACCCCATCGTCACGGACGTGATTGACCTCATGATCAAACGCATGCAAAAGCACTTTGCCGTGACGAGCATTGTCATCACCCATGACATGAGCAGCGTCTTCAAGATCGCCGATCGTGTGGCCATGCTAAAAAACGGCGTCGTTTACTTCGATGGCACGCCAGATGCACTGAAAAACTCTCCCGATCCCGAGATCCAAAACTTCATCGCCGGACGCTCCGGGATGAAGGCGTGAGCGGGACACCCCCAAGACCTTGAGCCTATGAACCCTGATCGCAAAACTGAAGTCCTTGTCGGATTGTTCCTCCTCGTTGGCATGTTGCTGCTGGGCGGTATCATCCTGGAGTTTGGAAACCTCCGTGAAATGTTTCGTGATCATTATACCCTGAAGGTGGCCTTTCCCCAGGCCTCAGGCATCAAAGAGGGTTCTCCTGTTTATCTCGGCGGTGCCAGGGTGGGAAACGTGATGAAACATCCGCAACTCAACGATGCCTTCTCCGCCGTTATCATGGAGTTGGAACTTCAAGATGATGTGGAGATTCCCGTGGATGCGGTCTTTGCCATCGGCTCCTCCGGTCTCATGGGTGATGCCATGATCGAGATCAAACCGACAGGGAAACAGAATCAGGAATTTTTCCCTCATGATCATACAGCGATCATCGAAGGTTCAAAGGCCGGCGGGCTTTCCGAGCTTCAGGGGCAGGCCGAAGTGGTCGCCAAGAAGGTGGACCTCGTCCTGGATGATGTGCGCACCGCCCTGGTGGATGTGAAGGCGGCGATGGAAAAGATCAACAAAGGCGCACTATCCGACACCACCATCACCGATTTCAAAGAAAGCATGACCCACCTGAACAACACCATGACCCGGGTGGATGAAAAGGTGCTGGGAGATGAAAATGCGGACAATCTGAAAAAGGCCATCGCCGACATCAAGGACGCGGCGGCCAGCTTCAAGACCTCGGCCAAAAACGTGGAGGAATCCACGCAGAAGCTGACCCCGATCATCGAGAAACTGGACCCTGTCATCGCCAAGGCGGACAAGGCCATGGCGACTGCGGATGAGTCCCTGATCTCGATCAAAAAAGCCGCTGACAGCTTCTCCGTCGCCGCCCGGAACATCACCACCGGCAAAGGCCTCCTGGGTGCCCTGATGAACGATGCCGAACTCAAAGATGAATTCAAAGACCTCGTTTCAAATCTCAAGCGCAACGGTGTGATCTTTTACCGCAACAGCGCGGAGAAAGAGCGAGTCAGGGAAGAATCCCAGCGGCCTTTGTTACCTTTGCGCCGCTAATCTCTCACGTCAGATCCGAACTCAGCACGGAGTGCGCGCTGCGCATGGCCAGGTCCTTGGCCTGCGCGACGACACGGTGAGCTGTGGCATCAAAACGATAGGCGTGGCAGCTCGGGCAGGTGACGGCGCGCGTGACCACAATCGAACCACAGCCTTCGCACACTTTGTATTGCTCGGGGTGGTTGCTGATCTTTTCGGCTTGTTTCAGCCGCTGGTCCTTGGACTCTTCGTGGGCACTCATGGATGTATATGGATGTTACGTCGCCACTGTTCAAAGCGCAACGTTTGTGCCTAAGGAATTTATTTTCGCTGACGGACCTTGATTTCCACCCGGCGGTTCAGGCCCTGTTCCTCCACGGTTCCGGTCGTCGCTACAAGCGGTTTGCTTTTGCCCATGCCTGCGGCCTGGATGCGATCCGTGCCCAGTCTGAGGGAGTTGCGCAGCCACTCCACCACGGCGTTGGCGCGCTGAAGGCTCAACTGTAAATTGTAATCTTCGCTGCCAAAACTGTCGGTGTGACCTTCGATGATGAAAAGAGAGTTGGGATTCTTTTGAATGAGGAAACCCAGCTTCATCAGGCTGAGGCGGGCACCTTCGGCCAGTTGCGCGCTGCCATAGTCAAAAAGCAGGTCCGTGGGCATCAGGATCGGGGCCGTGCTGCCGCCCATGCTGCCCCCGCCGCCCAGGAGGTCGTCCAAGTTGCTAAACCCCTTCACCCGTTGGCCGGCACCGTCACCCGTGCCCTGGGCTTTCACCTGATCCAGCAGCTTCATATCCACCTTGCCGCCATCCAGCGGGTCCAGACCGCCGGCATCCATCAGCATTTGTTTCTCAGAAACCGGTTTGGATAAAACATCCCGGCGCACGCTGGCCATTTCCGCAGCAAGGTCCGGTGTCGCGATGGCCGCAGGGGCCAGCAGGGCAGCCATATCGGGCATTTTGCCGCCCGGGGTTTTGCCATCGCCCAGTTCATTGGCGCGGATGAAATTGGTCACTTCTTTGACGTTCGGCGTCAGGTCGATCTCCTGGTTCTCCGGGATCATCGCGGCCTTGTCAAAATTGTCCAAATTTGGCTCAAAGGACTTGATGTCCGGTTGAGTGCCGGGGGCGATCAGTTCCGGGATCTCCTGGATGGCTTTTTGATCCTGCAGCAGTTTGGGGTCGATCTTGATGCGCTCAGGCACTTTGGAGGTCACTTTCCCCTGCGGCATCGTGTGGCCCAGCAGGCGGCTGATCTTGTCAAAGCTGACATAAAGCAGCCCATGCATCAAAAAGGAAAGGATCAGCGCAAACATGATCCACCACTTCAGGCTCCAGTCTTCACGGGAGCGAAAGGAGGAGCGCGGGGTGCTGCTCCAGGTGGAGGATTGAGTGACATTGGCCATGAGGCAGGTGACAGTAACACGCTTTCAGCGTTCAGGAAAATTCAATCTAGGCACGGATTCTCCACGCAAAATGGAGGCCGAGGTGAACTCTTTCCTGTTCTTTGACGTCAAACCTTACAGATGCCCCCCACTTTTCTTCGTTCCCTGCTACTGCTGGGCCTGCTTGTCATGCCCGTGCATGCAGTGCAGCAGTGTCTGGTGATCGGGGACAGCCTGACCAAGGAATACGAGGTGGAGTTCCCCGCGCTCTTTCCGCAGAATCCCGCCTCCTGGGACTCTCGGAACTGGATCGAGATCCTGCATGAGCGTCGCAATGCCTGGTTTGATCTCGGAGACTTCGATGGTTTTCCCGACGTCCGTGTGACCGGGCATGAATATAATTGGGCCATCCCCGGTGCCACGACGGGCGAGATCAAAAACCTCCTGCGGAACTTCGGTTGGCTTTTGGATATCGAGGATCAGATCGATGGCAGTGCCGAGCGTGTCGTCATCTTTGCCGGGGGCAATGACGTGGACAGCTACTACCGCAATATTTACAACGGAGCCACCGCCAGCAGCTACACCAACTCCACCCGTGACAACATCCAGTGGATCGTCAACTACGTGCGTGGCCTCCGCTCCTCCATCCCCATCGTGCTGGTCTCCGTTCCGCACCTGGGCTGCGCGCCGGATGTGCAGGCGCAATGCCCCACGGACCCGGTTAAGACAGGCCGTGTCACCGCCGCGCTGGACACCCTGAACAACCAGCTCGCCGCCTTTGCCCAGAGCAAGGGCATCGCCTTTGTGCCCGGTGTCTATCAGATGACCAAGGACATCATCACAGAACCCTTTCGCATCGGCGGCATCGAGTTTTACAAACAGGCCGATCCCGATGCACGTCCGCGCTACCTTTTCTCGGGCGACGGCTTCCACCCCGGCACTGCTGCTCATGCCAAGATCGCGCAGATGGTCATCCAGGCCTTTGTGACGCGTTACCCAACGCCCCAGATCACCGCGCTCAGCGATGAGGAAATCATCGAGGACATTCTCGGCCTGGGCGATGTCGATCCTGACGCGCCCTTCCATGTCTGGATCGCCACCCAAAACGTGCCTGTGGGCCAGGATGGATTGCAGGACGATCCCGATGGCGATGGCCTAACCAATGCCGTGGAATTTGCCCTGGCGGGAGGATCGGCCTCCGTGCCCAATCCAGGGCTACTTCAGCCGCGTCTCGAGCCAGGAGTGCTGGCCTGGAGTTATAGCATCCGCTCCGATGCCGCAGGCTGGGCAGTGGTCTTTCCCCAGCATTCTCTTGACCTGGTGGGCTGGTCAAACGTCACCGCCGGCATGATCACGACGGCCCTGGATGGCACGCAAACCGTGCGTCTGCCGCTGACCGGTGGTCGCCAGTTTCTACGTTTAAAACTGGACCGCTGAGGCTTACCGGGCCGCCCGGCGAAGCTCAGCCGATTTGGCACGCAATTCAGCCACCTTTTTGGCCATCTCCGCCGTCTCTGGCTGGGCTGCAAACACGGCCTGCTTTTTTTCGATGTAAGCCGATCCGACATTGGCCGCGGCATCCATCATCTGTTGGATCTCCGGCACTTTGCGTCCCTCCGCGCGGATATTGTTTTCCGCATCCGCATAGGCGTTTTGGGCAGCCTCCTTGCCCGCTGCATCGCCTTTGCCAATGGCCAGGGTGACCTCGTTGAAGGCAGCGTCCCTCTTGGCCCGTGCGCCTGCCAGGGCAGGGTGTGTCTTCAGGGTCTCCTCCACCGCTCGCCCGGCCTTCACGGACTCCTCATACAGGGCCTTCAGTTTAGGGTCGCGCCCTTCGATGTCCGGGATCAGCTTGCCCATCTCACGTTCGATTTTGAATGCCTCCCGGCTCAGCGCCCGGGCTTCCTCCTTCGGGTCGGCATGGGCGGCTGAAAAGCAAAGAACAAGAACAGTCGTGAGGGCAAGGCGTATCATGGTCAGATCGATGGCAGGTCATCCAAGATACCCTCTTTTCAAGAGCGAGGTTTCTTTGCCCTCACGTTTGGAAAATCAGAAAGCCGTCAGCATCATTCCATCGCACACCGCTTATCCGCATCCTGCTGAAGTCGTCTCGTGTGTGACGCCGATGTAGGTTCATTTATTCTGCACACCGCTCCGCATCAGCCGCCCGCGTTCGCGGGTTGTCATGGCGCGTCTTGTTGGGTGTCTTTTATCTGAAAAGGTCGCTGTGGCTACCGGTTCTCTCAAGGAATAGACCTTCTCCATCAACTCGATAGATTAGAATCCAGTCAGGCTCGATATGGCAGTCACGTGACCCCGACCACTTCCCACTCAGTGCATGGTCGCGATGACGTTCCTCTAAAACATCGCTTCTGGCTATAGCGCTGACGACCTCCTTGAGCTTACTCAAATCTTTGCCTCGTTTCTTAATCCGCTTGAAATCCTTCTTGAATTGGCTCGTCTGAATAATCGCTTTCATGCATCCCAGCTCTCGAAAAGCTCCTCGGTAGAGTCAAATCGTTCCAGATGATTGCCATTTCTGGAGTCCTCCAAAGCCTTTATCGTCTCGTCATTCGGAATCGACACATCGAACGGGAGTCCGTTCCGCAAGGTAATCTGCGTGTAAAACATCCGAATCGCCTCGGTCGGGCTTACGCCCAAACGCAGGAGAATCTTCTCAGCCTGCTCTTTGATCTCAGGCTGTATCCGGCTGTGAACTGCTGCGGTCTTCATTCCAGCAACGTGTTGCGATTGCAACACGCGGTCAAGGGCTGTTTTTTCATCCACCCCTCCGCATCAGCCGTGCTCACGCCGTAGCTCAGAGGAGGCGTGAGCGTCGGCTTGAGGCACGGGTTGGACAATTTCCTCTCGGAGGGTCGCATAGGTGATCGGTGCTCCTAAGTTCAATCGTCATGCTTCAGAGTAATGATGACATTTCCCTTCTTGCGTCCGGTATCGACGTAGCGGTGAGCCTCCGCCATCTGTTCGAACGGATAGCGCCGATCAATGACCGGTTTGAATTCTCCCGCCTCCGCCAGCCCCGCGAGAAAACGCAAGTCTTCCACCCGCACGGCTGCCGGCCCGGCGATGATTTTCTTCCTGCTCGTCATCGACACCCATGGAATCTGAAGCATCTCTGGCAACCCAGCTAAAACCATCAGAAGGCGTCCCCCTTCTTTCAACGAAGCCTTGCTGCGGGAAAACGGAGCCGTGCCGACAGTATCGAGAATGACATCATAGGTTTCACCATTTTGCGTGAAGTCTTCTTGGGTGTAGTCGATGACACGACTGGCACCCAGAGATCTCACCAGTTCCCTATTAGCGGTGCTGCACACCCCGGTGACGTCTGCCCCAAAGTGCTTGGCAAGCTGCACCGCAGCAGTGCCGACCCCTCCGGAAGCGCCATTGATGAGCACTTTTCCCCCGCTCTGAAGTTTTCCTCTTCGCAAAAAATCCAAGGCCGTTGTTCCGCCAAAAGAGAGTGCGGCGGCTTCGTCGTAGGACAGGCAGGCCGGTTTGAGCAGCACAGCACCGTCTTGCGGCATGCATTTGTATTCAGCATGACAACCCATGCTTGTATCGCTGAACGCAAAAACGGGGTCACCGATTTTGAATTGGCATACATCTTTGCCAACCGACTCAACGACCCCCGCCAGCTCCGAGCCGAGTATGGGCTGCCTGGGTTTTGAGATGCCAAAGACCAAACGCGTGATGAGCCCGAAGCCAGCAGGCACATGGAGACTTCGCACCCTCCAGTCGCCTGACGTGACCGTTGCCGCGTGTATTCTTATCAAGACCTCATTGCTTTTTGGGCTAGGCTTTTCGACCTCCTTCAAATGAAGAACCTCGGGCGGGCCATATCTTTCATACACAAATGCTTTCATGGGTTATCGCCCTTGAGGGTGCGTTGATCTGTTGCCACTCTTGTTGTTCAACCGCGTTTTGTTAGGCCTTTTTTTGATGTTAGGGATTTGGTCATGGGGTGGAATGGAGGAAGTCTGCAATCTCGGTCCAGCCAATCTTCCGAGCTAACTCAGCCGCGGTGTAGCCGTTCGGGCTGCGGGCCGACACATCCGCACCGAAAGCCACAAGTAACTTCACAATGCCAAGATTTCCAGCAAGCGCCTCTTGCTGGAGCAACGTCCAGCCATCATCGCCCACACTGCTCGCGATACCTCTGTCGGCATGTAACTGGGCTTCAATCTTCGGAATCATGTTCACGCACATCGGGTGGTCTGAAAACGCTGTCGGGCTTGTCTGCTGGCGGGAAGCACTGCCGAACAGTCCAGCTATCAAACCAGTTTTGGGCTTAGCCTGACGCTGAATCTCTACCTGAACGTCACTTGGATCGCCAAAGTCGAGTCCCCATGCCTGGTCGTGCTGTTGGCGCTCTTTGCCGGCCATACGCGATCTCATCAGGTTTACAGTGAAGCCGCCGTATGCCCGGCCATCGGCAGTCATCATCCAATCAGTGAGATGCCCGAAGGGTAACGATACGGAGTCTCCTTGTGAGACAGAAGCCAGCCAGTTCGGTGCGTTCAAGAGTGTGCCACTTACGATATCGCCATCGAAACCGATGTCACCGATCCACATATGCTCAAACTCCAAGTTGCCATCGGTTCGGGGGCCATCGGTGAAAGGCAGCTTCACCATCGCCATATCCAAACCAGGAACGATCCGGCGGCGCTCCCAAGAGAGCTCTCGCCAGAAAAAGCGGAAAGATGCCTGCGCTGATCGATAGGCCTGCTGCATCGCTGCATCTTGGGCGTCGAACATGAAAATTGGCTCGCTCATAGTGTGTTGGTTTTGGCCGAGACTTTATGGCTACGGCCCCACTAGCGGGAGCGGGCATTTAGGCATGAAAACACGCAAGACTCCGCCGACAGAAGGGCTACTGGGGGTTGCCACGCACGACTTGTTCTGCCAGTCTTCGTTCATAGAGTGTAGTCTTCGTGATCGGGAACCATGCACTTACTCCGCCAGTCTTCGATATCTGCAAACAGATCGGTGGAAGGCCATCCCTTATTGGGATCGACGGTCCCTGACCAAGTCAAATGAACCACTGCAAATTTTTCGGGTCTGCCTTCGATTCGGAATAGCACGTCGTCACAGTCACACCGTATCGCAATCGCTTTAGCTTCGACTCCGTGGAGAATGTGATCAGTTCGCAGTTCGCGATACAATTCTGCAACCAAGAGCGCTCCGTCATCCGGCAGCTCTCCCCATGGCTCAAGCAAATCGAAAGGAAGGACTGGATTCACGGTCTTCATTTCTTAGCAGAACGACCCGGACCAGGCGACGGCGAGCGCGATGCGTCGATGACACGACAGATGCCATACGAGCCATTGTCCGAATCCGTTTTGTTCGGCGACTTGGTCAATCGTCTTCGCATAGGATCGAAATGTTAAGATGTATCGCGGTTTCGGTCAGTGAAATCAGCGCTTCAAGGATTCGCAACATCTCAGCGTGTGAAACAGTGGAGCGGCGCTCAGTGCTCTCGGAAATCTTCTCGGACTGCCAACCCACACGAACACTCCACTGTTCCGGTCGTTGGCTGGCGTCGAAACGAGCCTCCAGCAACTCGTCGTGAAATCGTTTGAGCTGATACCCCGAAATCTCGGAGTGACCATAAAGGTCGATCAACTCATGTCTCCAAGTTGGAAGTCGCGCCGATTGAAAGTAACGATAAAGCCACCAGTAGTAGCCGTCGTCCTGAATTGGAATCCGCAAATCGGTGATTTGAGAATCTTGTATCTTTACAGAAGGCCAGATGCGGATTTCAGCCATGACGTAGGAAGTCGCCGAACGCCCGCGATTACCCAGCCCGAGCAATTGACTCAACGCAAGTCAAAACGGCCGATCGTGGGCTTGGCTTGCATCGCTTGGTTCTGCTATTTTGATTGCAGGATTGATTTACATTTCGGACATTGAACACGCTGGGGAACTCCGTTTTGAATGTTAACAGCGAATGTGCTCCCACAATTCGAACAGGTCCCCATCAATGAAGTTGGTCGCGGTTGAGGAGGGCCAAAAGCAAGCATACCCCCCTCTGCGAAACCAATACCACCACCTTGACCAAACCCTATCGAATCATTTTGAACTTCTACGTACCCCTGAGTGCGTAGCGCGTCCATTGCGGCAGACCCAGTTGGCCCGTGAAATGAGGATTTGTCAACAATGTTGCTGCTACTGTTATCCGCTAAAAGCTGTGTTTTTTTGCATGTATCCTTGTATTCTGTACCACGTTTTGGCTGTTGTTCAATGCTGTGATGCTTGCTTGATCTACATCAACCAAAGAGTTCAGTATCGCCTGGAAGCTCCAGTTTTTTGTGAGAACTTCCCATTCATTATTTTCCTGTGCCAGAGTCGCAAGGATTTTCGATAGAAGTTCGTTTAGTTGGTTTGCGATTGCGGTATTGAATTGAAGTGTAGCGGCGATTTGTTGGACGCGTTCGATAGAGTCAGCTTGCTCGCTAAGCCGAGCATTCGCAGATGCTATAGAAGTCCAAACGGCGTCAAATTCGTTCTTTGCGCTCTGATCTGCCGCGATACGGTCTAACACGGCGGCGGATTGCGATACAACCGGTATCGGCAACAAGCTGACAATGAATGCGGTGTAGCTCGCATTATCGAGATACTTTGACGTTGTAACCTTGGTCTTGATGAAGCTATACGCGTCAACAAGCTTTTGTGCGATTGTCATAATAGATAAGTCTCGATAGCAGAACAGTGTCATTAGTGTGCTGCAATATCGGTTTGAAGTGATATTGAGCGACTCGTTTCCGGCCATGATTGAGCTGGAAGGCCCGTCAAGTCAAGGATTGAGGGATAGTTGGCAGCTTGAGTCATTGATTTAAATTTCTTAATCATTCAGCAAATGGAATCAATCAATATTGTGTGGAAAAATATCGATATTTTAGGACTCTCTAAACATTTCACTAAGCCGAAGTTGGCGAAAGGGGCGGCGGCGAAAAAGTGTTTTGAACGGTGTTCTCATGTCCCCTTCACCCACGACCTCCGCGTGGCGGGCGGACTTGCAAAAGGCGCGCAATGTCACAAATGCGCAGCGAACAGGCTTTGAGCTGTTGCTCTCCTGGTTTGAAAATTGGCGAGTCAGACAGCGGCTGGAACCTGGACGAGAGGCGGTGCTTGGTTTTTGGGTTCAGCAGGTCAACTCCAGGCCGCGTGCGGCTTGGCAGAGGGATCCATGGAAAGAAGCGCTGATCCAACCGTAATCTCGAGTTTTCAAAGCACGGATGGATCGGATGGATCGGATTGACAAGAATGGAAGCCCTATGGATCGAAGGGAATCGATGTCTTCCGTGTACTCTGTGTGGTCCGTGGTTTGAACTCCTGGATCGAATCTGGGATTCCTTGATTCGGAACGACAGGCGATGGATGGAGCGGTTGAGTGAGGAGCAGGTAACCGGGTAGCGAGCTGAAGCTCCGAGAGAACTTTGGGCTTGCATTCGCGAAGGTTAATCCACCCGGTCGGGGGATGAACACGAAACAACGTTCTTTGGGGTATCGGCGGAATTTGGCGGCCTGGGTGGAGATGATGCGGGCGCGGCAGGTGGCAGAGGAAGCAGCGGAGGTTTCCAACGGGGAGACCGGAATGGAGAAGAAGGCTGGGGGTGGGCCACCCCCACTCCTTGGGGCGGGCAGGGCAGGCCGGGAGATGGAGATAGGGGTAGGGACGGCACGTTGACCGTGCCGCCCCTCCCTCCAAACCGGACAGGCGGTTCTCCCGCATCCGGCTTTCCAGTCAGAAGTTGGCTGCTTGACGCAGGCTCATGAGTTCCAGCTCTT
>Ga0247834_1000548_pt1 | contig 72359 bp, 78 predicted proteins | sample LaCruzMarch2015__8_FD_187118 | JGI IMG/M metagenome (GOLD analysis project Ga0247834, IMG submission 187118) | Freshwater microbial communities from meromictic Lake La Cruz, Castile-La Mancha, Spain - LaCruzMarch2015_12m | ecosystem: Environmental > Aquatic > Freshwater > Lake | place: Spain...
CGTCAACCCGAAGAAGTGTGGATCAACAAGCCACCAGAAGAGCCCGAACCGATCCTCGCGCTAGCCTTGGTCCAGGCCGCCTGAGTGGCAGCCAAGGAGTGACACCTTCCCTGAAAGTCACCGGGGCCAGCAGGCCAAGGGTTGCCAGGCCAACTAAGCTGGCATCAAGCGCCGGTTCAAGCTGGTGGAGTCGTTGGCTTGTCGTATGCCTTGTTGACTGGATTCACCTGTGGCCCTGCGGATCTGGGCCAGACCAATGCAGATGTGATCACTTCTAAACGTACCCCAGGACCTGATCCGTAGGGTTGCCGGCTGGATCAACCCCTCCGATTTTCCTGAGATTCTCATGATGGTCTCAGGACCCTTCAGGCTCCAAGTCTGAATCATCCGGGCCGAATGGGGGCACGGGGTTCTCTGGGTTGCTCCATGACGGGGCCGCCTCCAGCCGCACCTGGCTCGATCCAGGTAGGAAAGACACCGCCTCTGTGCTGGAGGTGTTCAACGGTCAGGACCAGCCGAACGGGGGCGAGCCGTGAGCCGAAGTAGATCCGAAAGCGAATCCACCTGCTCCACCATCACCGAGAGGCCGTCGCCGGGGTCGCTGCCGGGGGGGCAACGGGCCGCCTGATCAAGCGCCAGGGCTTCCAGGTGCACCAGACCCAGCTGGTCCTGGGGTCGAAGCCAGCGCAGGAACAGCCCCTCCCAGCGCTCGCCGCGGTGCTGCTCGAACCACACCTGCTGCCAATGGCGCTGGTCTTCGCGGCAGATCTGGATGCCTTCGCGCACCACAGTCTCCAAGGCGCTCAGCAGCTCCGAGAGGGCCGGGCCATCGAGGGCCACAGCGCCGCCGCCCTGGGCGGCCAGCTGGCGCTGCACCAGCAGATCGCCGTAGCGACGGATCGGAGAGGTGGCCTGCACATAGGCCGGCAGCCCGAGGCTGAAATGGGGGGACGCGGCCACCCCACTGGTCCCCCGGCTGAGGCAGCGGCGCAGGGCGGCATGGCGCACCGGTCCGGGCGGCAGGGCATCCAGTTCCGCGGCAGGCGGGAGTTCGCTGGCGGGCTGGCCGCGGTAGGGCAGGGCCAGCCCGTGGCGGATGCCATGCTCGGCCACCACGGCACCATTGAGTATCATTGCTTCGGCCACCAGGGCCCGGGCCGCCGAGGGTTCGGTGACCTCCAACTCCGCCGCCTCGTCCCGGCAGCGGATCCGCCCCTCCGGTTGGTCCATCTGCAGGGCCCCCTGGCGCTCCCGCCAGCGGCGCCGTCGCTGCAGCAGCTCGTGCAGCCGGGCCAGGTCGGCGTCCTGGGGAGGGGCCAGCTCAATCAGCTCATCGCCATCGCCGTAGGTGAGCCGGTAGGTGGGGCGCACCCAGCTGCGCTGGATCGAGGCGTCCAGCACTGCCCCCTCCGGATCCAGCTCCACGGCGGTGCTCCAGGCCGCGCAACGCCGTCCCTGGCGCAAGCTGAACGGTCCTGCCGCCAGGCGGATCGGAAACATCGGCACCACCCGATCGGCAAGGTAAAGGCTGGAGCCCCGTTGTCGCGCTTCGAGGTCGAGGGGGGAGTCGGCCGCGATCAGCCGCCCGGGATCGGCGATGTGGATCCAGATCCGCTCCCTCCCATCGGCGCTGGTCTCCAGGGAAAGGGCGTCGTCGATCTCGCTGGTGTCCGCGTCATCAAGGCTGTAGGTACGCAGGCCGCTGAGATCGAGGCGATCCGCATCGCCCGGCCAGGGCTGGTCAGCGCTGGCCACCAGCCGCTCCGCCTCCGCCAGCAGCTCTTCGCTGAAGCCCTGCTCCCAGACGCTGCGGCGCAGGGACGGCAGGGCATGAAGCTGCCAGAGGCCCAGATCCACCAGCAGATGGCGGATCGGACCAGCCTCCGGCGCGCACTGGGCCTGCTGCAGGCCGCGGCGCAGCTCAAGGGGGATGGTCGCGTCGCTGGCGCCGCTAGCCACCGCCAGCAAGAGCTCCAGCTGCTCCCGCTGGAGCGGGGCCAGGGCCTCAGGGTCCAAGGGTTGGCGCGCCCGCAACAGGGCAAACCAGGCCTCGCGCCGTTGATCGGCGAGGCGGGCCTGCCGCCGCTCCCGCCGCAGCTGGCGCAGGTCCCGCAGGGAGCGGGGCTGCACCTGGCCGTTGCGCCAGCGGAAAAATATCTGTTCGGGCTGCTGCAACTGCAGCCAGCAGGCCGCCCGGGCCGTTGGGGTGTCGGCGTTGGCGATCAGGGCCACGAACTCCTCGAGGTCGCAGGCGGCTTCGCCGATCAGCAGCCAGGCGGCACCGAGATCCCGGACCGTGGGGCGCTGGGCGAGCAGCTCAGTCTCCACCAGCCGCCAGGGGGTTTCGCCCAGGCGGCTTGCCGGCGCCTCGGATCCCCGCGATCGGGCGATCCGATCGAGTTGGCGCAGGGGAAGCTGCTGGGCACGCCCATCCCAACCCACCCGCAGGGCGGCCCTGGAGCCGCTGAGGCTCTCAACCAAGGCCAGCTCCGGACCCTTGGGGCCGATCAGCCCCACCAGGTCGCCCGGTTGGAGGGACAAGGCGGAACTCAGCCTTCCGGATTCACGAAGGGCAGCAACGCCAGGATGCGGGCCCGCTTCACCGAATTGGTGAGATCACGCTGTTGCTTGGCGGTGAGGCCGGTCAGACGGCGGGGCAGGATCTTGCCGCGCTCGGTGATGAATTTCTTGAGTAGATCGACGTCCTTGTAGTCGATCGGGTCGCCGGGCTTGATCGGCGAAAGACGCTTCTTGAAAAAGGAGCTGGACATGGAAGACAGAAACGGCAGGGTTTAGAAGAAGGGAACGGCAACGAGAGCCTGGAGATCAGGGGAGCCAGGGACCGCAGCGCAGTCCGGGGCTCACTTGATTTCCTTGTGGATCGTGCTTTTGTTGCAGTGGGGACAGAACTTCTTCAACTCAAGCCGCTCGGTGGTGTTGCGGCGGTTCTTCTGGGAGGTGTAACGGGACACCCCGGGGGACCGCTTGGCGGGATTGGACCGGCATTCCGTGCACTCGAGGGTGATCACGAGCCGGACGCCCTTGTTCTTGGCCATGGAAGGACGTGCTCCGCTGGTGCGAGGCGAACTGACAACGGTCGATCTTACCGTCCGGTCCGCCCCGATTCCCTCCTTAGGATCACTGGACCTACGACGATCAAAGAACGATGCGGGTCTCGCTCCAATGGCTCAGGGAGCTGGTGGCCTGCGACACGCCGGTGGCCGAGTTGGCCGAGCGGCTCTCGATCGCCGGGTTCGAGGTGGAGGCGATCGAGGATCTCGCCGCCGATGCCACCGGGGTGGTGGTGGGTCTGGTCACCGACCGCCAGCCCCATCCCAACGCCGACAAGCTGAGCGTCTGCCGCGTCGAGGTCGGCGCTGAGGCCCCGTTGCAGATCGTGTGCGGCGCCGCCAACGTGCGGGTGGGCCTCCATGTGCCGGTGGCCCTGGTGGGAACCCACCTGCCGGCCGTTGATCTCACGATCAAGCCCGCCGAGCTGCGGGGGGTGGCCAGCAGCGGCATGATCTGCTCCCTCCAGGAGCTGGGGCTCGCCGCTGGCTCCGCCGGCATCGCCGTGCTCGATGAACTGCTGGAGCAGGTCCCCCCCCTCGGCGCGGCCGTCGCTGCGGCCCTCGGCCTGGATGATCAGGTGCTGGAGCTGGCCATCACCGCCAACCGCCCCGATGGCCTCTCGATGCAGGGCATCGCCCGGGAAGTGGCCGCCCTCACCGGAGCCCCTCTCCAGCTCGCCAGCAGTCCAACGCCGATCGCCGCCCAGCCCCTGGCCGTGGGGGCAGCCGATCGGGCGGCGATCGAGGAGGGGGGGCTGTTCAGCCTCACAGCCCTGGGGGGGGTGCGGGTGGCACCGTCGCCGCCCTGGCTGCAGCGCCGCCTGGAGCGCGCCGGCCTTCGGCCGATCAACAACGTCGTCGACATCACCAACCTGGTGATGCTGGAAACCGGCCAACCTCTCCATGCCTTCGACGCCGACCGCCTGGCGGGCCTCGATCCGGCCGGAAGCACCGGCGCCGAGGCCCAAGCGCAGCGGATCGGTCTGCGCGGTGCCACCGCCGCGGAACCGTTCACCGGCCTCGATGGCGCTCACCACGCCTTGAGCCCAGAAGCACTGGTGGTGACCTATGCCGACCAAGCCGTGGCCCTGGCCGGGGTGATGGGTGGGGCGAACGCGGCCGTCCAGGAGGAAACCACCAACATCTGGCTGGAGGCGGCGGTCTTCGCCCCCCAGGCCGTGCGGCGCAGCGCCCGCAGTGTCGGGCTGCGCACCGACGCCAGCCTTCGCTTCGAAAAGGGATTGCCGCGCCAGGTGACCCTGGCTGCGGCGGATCGGGCCGCCGCGTTGCTGCAGGAGCTCGCCGGCGCCCAGCTGGCCGGCCGCTGGTTGCATCAGCGGCCCCCTGAGCCGCAGCCACCGCTCTGGCTGCGGCGCGACGCCCTGCACCAACTGCTCGGTCCGGTGCTCGTGGATGGCCAGGAACAAGACCTCGACGACGCTCGCATCCACCAGACCCTCGAATCCCTGGGTTGCCTGTTGGAGACAGAGGAGGACGGCTGGACCGTGACGGTGCCCCCCTCGCGGGCCATGGACCTGCGGCGGGAAGTGGATCTGATCGAAGAGGTGGCCCGCCTGGTGGGCTACGACCACTTCGCCAGCCACCTGCCTGACCCGATTCGCCCCGGCGGCCTGGAGCCCGCCCAACGGGCCGAGCGTCGCCTGCGCCAGGCCCTCTGTCAGGCGGGGCTGCAGGAACTCTGCACCCTGTCCCTGGTGTCCCTGGTCCCCGGCGAGTCGGCGCTGGCCACGGCGCCGCGGGTGCCCCTGGCCAATCCCCTGCTGGCTGATACCAGCCACCTGCGCGACAGCCTGATCGAGGAACTGCTGCAGGCGGCCCGGCGCAACCTCCAGGCCTCCCGCCAAGGGTTCTGGGGCTTCGAAATCGGCAGCGTCTTCGACCTTGACCCGGATTCCACCGTTCCGCAGGAGCACTTTGAGCTGGCCGGTGTGATCTGCGGCGAGCGTCGCGCCGCGCTCTGGAGCAACGGCGGCAAGCCGCGGCATCCGGATTACTTCGAAGCCCGCGGCGTGCTGCAGGTGGCCCTCGCCAGCCTGGCCATCCCCTGCGAAGACCGCCCCCTCACCAGCCACGGGCTGCTCCATCCGGGCCGGGCGGCGGAGTTGTTGGTGGAGGGGCGAGCGGTGGGCTGGTTCGGCCAGCTCCATCCCGCCCGGGCCGAACGCCTCGATCTGCCGGAGGCCACCTTCCTCTTTCAGGCTCCCCTGGCGCCGCTGCTCTCCGCCGCCACCCGCCGCAACCGCTGGCAGCCGAGCTTCACGGTGTTCCCCACGGTGCCGGCCTCGGAGCGGGACCTGGCCCTGGTGGTGCCGAGCGGGACCATGGCGGCGGAGCTGCTGGCCACGATCCGCAAGGCAGGCAAGCCCCTGCTGGAGTCGGCGGAGCTGATCGATCGCTATGAAGGCGACCAGATTGCCGCCGGAGCCGTCAGCCAGGCCTTCCGGCTGCGCTACAGGGATCCCCGCCGCACCCTCACGGAATCGGAGGTGGAGCAATGCCACGCCACGATCCGCGCCGCCCTCGATCGCCAATTTGGTGCCCAGCTGAGGAGCTGATCAGGAGCGGAACAGAAGCTGAACCCGGCGCCTCATGTCTTCTCCAGGACGGCCAGAGCCTCGACGTGGCTGGTCTGGGGAAAGAAATCGAGCGGTTGCACGCAGACAAGCCGCAGCGAACCATCGGCGCAGAGGCGGGCGAGATCCCGAGCCAGGCTGGCCGGGTTGCAGCTGAGATAGGCCAGGCGTTGGGGGGGGGTGGCCAGAATCGCGTCGCAGACGGTCGCCGGCAGACCCTTGCGCGGTGGATCGAGAAGCAGGGCGTCGGCGTGGCGCAGGGCCTCAGGCAGCGCGATCGCCACATCGGCCGCCTCCAGCTCCACCCCGCCCAGGCCATTGAGGCTGGCGTTGATCCTGGCCTGGGCGACGCTGCCGGCGTGCTGCTCGAGGCCGAGCACCTGGGCACCCGCTGCCGCCAGGGGCAAGGTGAAGGTGCCGATGCCGCAGAAGGCATCGACAATCCTGACCGCGGCCGAGGGCTGCAACGCCGAGCTCAGCAGTGGCAGAAGCTGCTCGGCCTGGGGGGTGTTGACCTGGAAGAAGGTGTCAGGGCCAATCTGGTACTGGAGTCCACCGAACCGCTCGATCAACCAGGGCCTGCCGGCGATGCAGGTGGTGGACGGTCCCATCAGGGTGTTGCTCGGCCGACTCTGAAGGTTCAGGCACACCCCCACGAGCTCGGGCCAGCGCTCCATCCAGATCTCGGCCTGCAGCTGAAGGTCAGGCAGGTCATCATGGCTGCTGATCAGGGTGAGCAGCAGCTCGCCGGTGTGATGGCCCAGCCGCAGGGCCAGGTGGCGCAGGCCGCCGCCCTCCCGCAGATTCACATCCACCGGCCAGTCGCTGACCTCGAGGTCGTGCTTGAGGGGAGCGATCAGGCGGTCGATGCGGGGATCCAGCACCGGGCAGCGGTTCATGTTCACGATCCGGTGGCTGCCGCTGCGGTAGAAGCCCGCCCGCAGCCGTCCCTCAGCGGTGCGCTCCAGGGGGATGACGGCGCGGTTCCGGTAGCCCAGGGGCGAGGCGGCGGCCAGGATCGGCTCGACTGCCAGCTGCAAGCCGCCGATCCGCCGCAGGGTTTCCTGGAGCAGGTCCTGTTTCCAGGTCGCCTGAGCCGGGTCTTTGAGATGCTGGACGCTGCAGCCGCCACATGTGCCGGCCAGGATGCAGGGGGGCTTGCGGCGATCCGGGGAGCTGGAATGGCGCTCGATCAGCTCCGCCACCAGGTGGCGCTGGCCCTGGTGGCACACCCTTACCCTCACCTCCTCCCCGGGCAGGGCATCGGGGACAAAGACCACCAGCTCGCTGGCCCCGGGGCCAGGCCCCCCAGAGCCGGGGCCAAGCAAACGCGCCACGCCGTGGCCCTCATGGTTCAGGCCAGTGACCCGGAGCTCCAGTTCGCTGCCGACGGCTGGCATGGACGACCCCATTCGCAACGCTCACCAGACCAGGAGGGCGCCCACGACCCTAGATGCAAAGGGCCGTTACACATGGCAGGCCCCGGTGGGCTTTCGGCTCGGGCCTCGATAGGATCGGGCGGTGCATGGTGGACGGAATGAGCGTTGTCCGGGATCTGATCCTGCAAGCCGATGATCAGCTCCGCTACCCCAGTGGCGGTGAATTGCGCGTCATGGCGCAGTTTCTCTCCGGTGGCAGCCAGCGCATCAGCATTGCCCGCGCCCTCAGCGAGAACGAACGCAAGATCGTCGATGAATCGGCGCGCCAGTTGTTCGCCAGCAAGCCAGAGTACGTGGCCCAGGGAGGTAACGCCTACGGCCAGCGGCAGAGGGCCCAGTGCCTGCGTGATTTCAGCTGGTACCTGAGGCTGGTCACCTACGGCGTGATGGCTGGCAGCACCGAGAAGATCCAGGAGATCGGCCTGGTGGGAGCGCGGGAGATGTACAACAGCCTTGGCGTGCCCATGGCCGGCATGGTCGAGGCCATGCGCTGCCTGAAGGAAGCCTCCCTGGTGCTGCTGGGCTCCAGCGATGCCGCCGTCGCTTCCCCCTATTTCGACTTTCTGATCCAGGGCATGCAGACCTCGGCCTGACCCCTGCCCAAGGCCAGCCCGGACTCTGCACCGGCCCAGCCTGGAACTGGTTGATCGTCTTGCATGTCCAGCCTGAAACAGAATCCTGGACCAGCCGGTTGTCTTGCCTAAGAAGCGTGAGCCAAGCTGGACGGGACTGACGTTCCTCTGAACGGGTGGAGTTCGGCTGTTGTGTCGGCTGTATCGGCTGTGTTCATTGCCAGAGCCTGGACGCCAGGATCGGTCAAAGTTATCTCGCTGATCGCAGATGAGATGCAAACCGGGTCTCGGGTCTGGTTTTTTTTGGGGATAACGAGTCCTATTCGGATCTCAGGCCAGGTCTGAAATCAGGACTCGAACGCCAAGCCTGAGCGGATGGGTGGTCAGGCGCGATGGTGGCTGGCGATCGGGCCCTTGGCTGAGGAACCCGGCCGGCCAGTCCGACCGGGCAGCAGACCTCGCAAGGGAGAATCGATTGAGATCGATGAATGGCGTTGATTCCAGGGGACGCGGGCTTCCCTTTGATCGGTCGGTCTGGCGTGAATCTTCGCGAAAACACATCTTTCCATCCCCGTCCACAGGTGGATCGATTCAGCAGATCTCTTGCGTACCTGCTCCATAGGCAGGTACGCAGCCTTGGCAGGCTCTGTATTTGCATGGAATCTCAGCGTTGTCCAGAGCACTGGACAACAGCGCAAGGCGGCAATGGACCAGCCAAGGCGGTGGAACGTCGCGTCTCTGGGTCCGCCCAGCCCCGTGGCTTGATGCAGCGCTTCACGGCGTCACGGTGGAATCAGTTGGTGCATAGGCCATCTCAGCTGAGACACTGAATAGGTCTTGTTACATGTCTGAGAAGAGATAGACGAGATACTTAGGTGGTCTTCCGGTACAGCTCCTTGAGGAGCTGGTAGGCCTCGTTCAATCGACGCATCGCATCGGCGCTGCCGCCGGCATCGGGATGGTGATTGAGGGCCTGGTCGCGGTAGGCCTCCCGGATCTGGTCGAGGGTGAACCGTTGGCCGTCCTCGGTGGGAAGCTGCAACTGGCGCAGGGCTCCATGCAGGGTCATGGTGTGCTCCAGGGTCTGGAAGGAGGTGCCGCGCTGACGGCGGCGGAAGCGGTGCACGAAGCGGCGGATCAGCGTGGGAATGCGCACCGTGAGCGTTTCGGTGCTGAACGGGTCTTCCAGCAACCCCGCCGCCACGATCACCCGCTCGAAGCTGGGTTCTGCCGCCCGCCAGCTGGGAATGACCCCCAGGATCCACCGCTCCGCCAGCGTCCAGGTGAACGGACCTCCATCGGACTGATCCGACTGGGGCCAGATCTCCTGGGCCAACCAGACCATCGCCGCTTCCAGCACCGCCGCATTCGCTTCCGTGCCGTAGAGGTTGCGCCAATGCTGTCCCGCAGCCTGGAGGGCTTGGTCCAGATCGATCGGGCCAAGTCTGGGCAGGGGCTCCCGATCCTTCTCGGCGGCCGGCGGCGGGTTGATGCTCTGGCGCAGCCGCTCCGACTTCTGGCGCACGAAGCCGGGCAGCTCAATCCCAAGGCTTCGGCGACGTTGGTTGGCGCTGGGTCTGGAATCGATCACGGGCATCGGGTCCAGTGGTGTGCGGAGTTCCAGCGGACCTCCTGCCTCGCCGCTGGCCTCGTCGTCGAACACCAGCTCGGCCTGGTGGCAGTTGGCGACCAGCACCAGGGCACCCCGCTCGTTCAACCCGTGGGGCTCGCCGCTGCCGTCCGTAGCGTCCTCCTCCAGGTCCTCATCACTGCTGAGCACGTGGTTGAGCAACCGCTCCAGGACATCGCCACGACCGCGATAGCCCCACTCCTTGCGGAAGCGATCGATCTGCTCCAGCCGCTCGATCGGCAGGTCGATGCTGAACCGCTTGCGCCTCTGGTTCTCTGGTTCAGCCACCACTGCTCACCGACGACCCTGGCCTAGCGACCCATCATCCCGTTGAGGAAGCGCTGCTGGGCCTCGGCGGCCTGCTGGTATCGATCGAGCAGCACCTGGGTGACCTGGGCCTGGGGCCCGGATGGACCAGGGGCACTGCGGTTGAGCAGGGGCAGGGGAATCGGGGGCAAGGGCTGGATCCAGGCCGGCATCACCGCCGGGCGTGAAACCGGGCGAGCAGACGGCTTGGGGGTCTTGGAGGCCGGCAGTGGCCTGGCTGGATTCGCCGCCGCCCTCGGTCGGCTGGCCGGAGCCTTGGGGCGTGGTGTGGCTCCAGCAGCGGCATCGACGGTGCTGGCCACGGACGGGGGAGCCGCAGGCGGAAGTTTCGGCTTGGCCGCCGCAGCGGCGGCTGCCGCCCGGGCGATCTCAACCAAGCGTTCGCGCTCGCGCAACTGGGCCAGTTGCTGGGCGGGTACAACACTGAGCAGATGGCCCGGGGTGGCATCGGCCGGGTAGACCAGGCTCACGGTCACCGGGTTGTTGACCCCGGGGCTGAGGGTGAGCGGCGTCAAGGAGAGGCTTTCGCCGGACTGCATGCCCACATGCACCTCCTTGTAACCCTCGCTGGTCTGGATGCCGATCGACCCTCGGAACGACGTGAACTGTTTGCCATAGGCCGTTGGGTGGCTGAGCACCAGCTCATAGGGCCCGTTGCCCTTGAGGTTGAGGGTCACATCGAAGCGCACCCCGTAGGTACCCACGTTGTCCAGGGAGGAATCGAGCATGCGGCTGGCCAGGGCGTTGACCTGCACGTCCCGGGTGCCGAAGGTGGTGCGGGTGGTGCTGGTCAGGGGAACGTGCAGGGAGCCCTGGCTGAGGTCGTGGGTCAGGGTGGCTGCATAGGTATCACCGAGGGCGACGCCTCCCACCCGGGAGAACACGCGGCCACTCTGAATCTCCGGCAGGAGTTTCAGGTAAGTGCGGCCAGGGGCCAGCACCCCCCGATCCAGCACCGCGATCAGGTCGGCGTCGGTTTCTGGGTCTTCGGCGGCGACCACGGCCATCTGGAAGGGCCCGTCACTGCGGCCCCGCAGCAGACCATTGGCAATGCCGCGGGCGGGCAGACGGGTGTGGAACAGAACGGCCCGGCTCCGCGGCGGTATGACGAAGGTGTCCGGCAGCTTCGGGTCCCGCTGGTTGCGGAGCATGATCACAGCGGTGGCGTCCCCCGGCCCGGTGTTCCACGGCCTGGGGCCCAGGGGCTTGACACCCATCAGGTGATTGGCGAGGTAGGGAGCCTCGAAGCTGTTGCGAACCGCCCCGCGATCAATCTGGAGGGTGACCGGGCGCTTGCCTGGGTTGATCACGATCGTGGCGATCGTGAGCTTGCCGCGCACGTAGCGCCCGCCCAGCCGGCTGGCATCCTCCGGGAAATACTTGTGGTGGGCATGCAGGCCGAACTCACCATTGAAGGTGTAGGTGGCGTTCTCCAACTGCTGCCCGGTTTCCTGGGAGAAGGCCGACCCAGGCGCCGTGTTGACCAGGATTCCAGGGCCGAACACTTCCTCCGGCTGGTTGGAGTGGAGCACCGGCACTGTGTTGAACACCCCGTTCAACGGCCGGGCCGACTGACCAGCCATCAGGGCCACATAGGACTGGGCCTTCGCTGGTATGGAGGCGAACAGCACACCCCCACCGACAACAGCAAGGAGGGCCAAGGGCACGGAGAAGCAACTCGGACGAGACGAGCTCGTGCTTTGACTCAAACGAACTGACAAGAGGAAGTCTGCAAACGTCCTTTCGGATCCAACGGGCCGCAACCCTGCTGTTGATGCTGGTCCCAAGACAATTAACAGTAACGCAACTGTTGAGAACACCGATCGCCGCCCGGGGGGTGCGGTCGCTAGAACCGTCACGCTCTGAGACATGTTCCCATGTTCCCCCCCTTTGGATGCTGCCCCGGCGGCAGCAACGATCCGGAAACCAGCCGCCGCTCCTATCAGGAGCGCAAACTGCGCATGCTCACCTTCTGGCGTGATGGCGTTGAGCGGCAGTTGGCGGCCGTATCCGCGGCGATCAGCACCCTGGAGCAACAGATGAACAGGGATGGGGCCTCAACCCCGAACTGACCTGGCGGGCACCGCCATCGAGCTGGCAGCGGAGCTGGCCGAGGGCAAGGCGCAAGCGCCGGTGCACCGTCATCGGACTGACGTTCAAGGCGGTGGCGGCCCTGCGCAGGCTCTGGCCTTCGAGCACCACCTTCCTCACCACCGCCTGATGGAGGGGTTCCAGCCGTTCCAGCACGGCCATCGCCTCCCCGTGCTCGCTGGTCTCCACGGGCGCCTGCTCCGGGGCGGCAATCTCTGCGGTGTGGAGATCAAGCGACAACGGTTTTCCCAGGCCCCTCAGCCGCTGGAACCGTTCCCACTGGGCGCTGCCCAGCTCCAGGGCCTCACGAATGTCCAGCTCACTGGGCTCTTCCTGTCCCTGGGCCTGCCGGCTGCGAACCAGCTGGCGCAGCTTCTCTTCGAGTTCCTGCTGACGGCGCAGCACCCGGATCGGCCCGGCCTGATCGCGGAGATAATGAAGGATGGCACCACGGATGTGGTGGCGAGCAAAGGCCGAGAAGGGCGTCCCCAGGCTGGGGATGTAGAGCTCAGCGGCGCGGATCAGGCCGAGCAGCCCCACCTGGATCAGATCCTCCGGGCATTCCGGGCTCAGCCCGCTGTAGTGGAAAGCGATCGGCCTGACCAGTTCGCGGTAGGTGGAGACGCGCTGGTTGCGCTCTTTGATCTTGGTGTCGACCAAAGCGGAAGGCTTGGTCTGGGCTGGGGCGGGGAGGCTCGGCATCAGTGCGCTGAACGTGGAGGTTGGGATCAAGGCGGTGGAGGGGGCGGCAAGCGCTGCTCCCTTTTCCAGAAAGATCCCGGCTTCGCTGTTGTGGCAACCGTGTGATCACGGAACCTGGTCTGCCACCTCCGCGAGCAGGGCCCAGGGTCCGTGTTGCCTGAACCAGCCCAGGTCGGCTTGGTCGGTCAGCAGGAGGTAGCCAGCAAAGCCCAGGGCGTTGACGCTGAATCCCGCCATCCGCTCAACCCGCCGGCGGATCATCAGGAACCAGTGCTCGCTGAACAGCAGGTTGTAGGGGTACAGGGGGCTGCCTCCAGCCCCAGGATCCCCGATCCCGAGGGCGATCGCCTGGTTGTTGTAATGGTCGGCCAAGGCCGAGTGATCCTCACCCGGCTGCCGTCGGCTGAGCCGATAGCGCCAGGGCCAGGGGGCTGCATCACCCTCCAGCTGGGCTCGGATCGCAGGCTCCAGCGGGCAGGCGGGCTCGGAGTGGTGACGGGGCAGCAGTTGGAGGTGACGATGGGGCTGGCTGGCCCCGGCCTCAGCACAACTGTTGAAGAACCAGAGCCCGGCGGTGTCGGCGGCCACCTCGCTGACCGCCTTCCAGTCGGAGGCCAGCAGCCAACCCGCCTGGGGGGCCCAGTCCTGGGTGATCAGCAGCACGTGGCCGGCCTGCACGGGGTACTTGTTCAGCAGCAACACATGACTGGTCCCCAGCCGTTGCACCTCCAAGGGGCGCTCCCAGGGCAGGAACGGATTCGGCCGGGGGCCTCTCTCCAGCAGGTGCTTCGGGGTGCGGGAGCAAAGCCGGCGCAGCTGAAAGGGTTCCCAGCCCTCCGAAGCAATCAGGTCGGTGACCAGGGGAATCAGGCTGCCGTCCCGGCGGGCCTGGATGCTGCGCTCCAGGGCGGCCCGCCAGAGCCGCTCCTCAGTTCCTGGCACCGATCTGCAGCCGTGCAAGGGAGGCTCCCTGGTAGTAGCGGCCCAGGATCTGGTTGTAACGAAGCCCGCTCAGCGCCAGTTGTTGGGCCCCCTCCTGGCTCATGCTCGCCCCGAGGTGCCCATGGGCTTCGAGGGTGATCTGGCTGTTGGCTGCATAGAGGCTTTCGACGATGCCTCCCTGGTAGCTGAGGATCAGGCCGCTGGTCCGCCTCACCGCCTCGGCGGTGCGGGCGGAAACCGAGGTGAGGCCGCGGTAGGCCTGCCAACGGGTGGTGTCACCCAGGTGGAAGTGGGGGTCAGCCGGTCGGGCGAGGTGGGCCAGGGCATAGGAACGGGCAGCCACCGCCTGGGCCTTGAGGGCTTCGATCGACCAGGAACTGGGCATCTCCGCCCCCACCACCGACACCAGGTAGCGCTCGAGCGGCAGATGGTTCACCGGCGTGATGGCACCACCCTCCCGCAGCAGCCGCAACCGACCCTCATAGGCCTGGCCGTTGACCAGCAGGGCCTCACCGGGGGAGGTTTCGAGCCAGAGACCATTGGCAGGGCCTGGAACGGTACCCAGATCCACGGCCGTGCCCGCCTGACCCCTCAGCAGGAGGTCTCCCGTTCCGTCGCGCAGGGTCCAGGGGCCAGTCGCCGAGAGGCTCGGCTGTCCGGCCTGGCTCAGCAACGCCACGCGGATCTCCAGGGAGACGGGCCGGCCTGCTGCCGGCTCCACCAGGCTTGCCTGCTGCTCCGGCGAGGGGTAGGCCGCAGGTGGTGTCGATTCGGCACGTCGGGCCTGGATCGACTCCAGCCGCCGATCATCGACGGACTGCTCGCCGACCGGATCGGTGACCACGGGAAGCAGAGCGTTGAGAACACGCGCATCCGGTTGCGGCGGTGCGGGGGTGAGGGACTGGGCCATGAATCCCAGCCCAAGGGCGACAACGCTCAGGGGGGCGGTCAACAGCAAGGTGTTCAGCCGCCGTTGAGGCAGTGCCGCCATTCCCCAGGCACGCCAGCGGCGCAGCCAGTCTTCAGGACGCCATCCCAAACCAGTTGCCCCGCTCCCGTCAGCAGGATCATGCCTGAACACTGCGGTTCGCAGACCATGCCACCGCCCTGCCTAGAAGCCTGCCACCCCACCACCCGGCTCCGTCCAAGCCATTCGCACCACCACGGCGCCACCAGGGCATGGGCCGAGCCGGTGACGGGATCCTCGGCAATCCCCAGGCCGGGGGCGAAGAACCGCAGTTGGTAGTCGGCCTGGGCTCCCAGAACGGTGGGCCTGGGCACGCCATCCGCGAACGCCTGCATCAGCACCAGCCCTCGGCTGAGCTCCACCCCCAGGGACCGGGCGACCATGGGCCCGTCCAGGGCCGCCAGATCGACGCTCGTGGGAAGCAGCGCGACCCCGTAGCCGAGAGCGGATGTCCAGCTCTTCAGGGGCGAAACACCCAGCCAATGCCCTAGCTCCTGGGGAAGAGGGCAGGGCTGCAGCGGACACGTCGGCATCACCAGATCGGCGGAGTACGGGCTGGTTCCATGCACGGCCACCTCCAGGGGGCCGCTGCGGGTCTGCAGCCGTGTGGGCGAATCCGCCGGCAACACCCCCCAGTGGACCAGCGCCAGGGCGGCCGCCAGGGTGGCGTGGCCACAGAGCGGCACCTCGCAGCTCGGCGTGAACCAGCGCAGGGCCCAGGGGGCCTCGGCCTGACGCTGATCGGGGCAAGGGAGCAGAAACGCCGTTTCCGATTGGTTGAAGCTGGCGGCCACCGCCTGCATCCAGCCAGGATCGGCCTCCTGGTCCAGCAGCACCACGGCTGCCCCGTTCCCCTGCGGGAAGAACTCCGCGAAGGCCTGGATCAGCAGGGCCGGCAGCGCTGAAGTCAAGACATCTCCTGTTTGAGGTCGCGCTCCATCAGGGCGCGCACCACCGCCTTGGCGCTGGAGCGGCCGTGGAGCAGGGCCACCACCTGCTCACAGATCGGCAGGGTCCCGCCCCCCCGACGGGCCAGGGCGAGGGCCGCCTCGGCCGTCACCGGGCCTTCCACAGTGGCCCCAATGCGACCGAGGGCCTCCTGAGAGGACAGCCCCTCCGCCAGCAGCAGGCCGAAGCGATAGTTGCGACTTAGCGGACTGTTGGCCGTGGCCAGGAGATCTCCCAGGCCGGCCAGACCGTAGAGGGTGGCGGGATCGCCGCCCATCGCCGCACTCAGGCGGCCCATTTCGGCCAGCCCCCGGGTGAGCAGGGAAGCCTTGGCGTTGGCGCCCAGGCCCAGCCCGTCGCAGATACCGGCCGCCACCGCCATGACGTTCTTGAGGGCGGCTGCCAACTCGGTCCCGATCGGATCGGCGTTGGTGTACAGCCGAAAGCAGTCGCTGCTCAGGTGGTGCTGCAACCTGCTGGCCAGGGCGCCATGGACCGAGGCCAGCACGCTGGCCGCCGGCAGGCCACGCTCCAGTTCATCCGCCAGATTCGGTCCGCTTAACACCACGCACTGGAGCTCGGGAAGGCACCGTTGCCACAGCTGGGAGGCGGTGCAGAGCTGCTCCAGGTCGATGCCCTTGCTGCCACTCAGCAGGGGAAGCCCTTTGGGCCAGTGCCCTGCCAGCCGCTGGGCCAGCGCTGGCACACCGGCCATGGCCACGGCGGAGAGGATCAGGTCCTGTTCGGCCAGCAGCGCTGCCGGATCGGTCTGTAAACGGCGCGACCAGACCTGAACCCGGTGGCCCTGCCGCTGCAGCAGGCCAGCCAGGGTTCGGCCCCAAGCCCCCTGACCCAGCACACCGATCCGCACCGCCATCTCGCCATCATGCGGCATGCTCCAATGCCTCCTTGCAATGCCGCCGGCCGCTCCCCCATCCTCCGGCAGCAGGGATAACGGGCTGCGCCAGTGGCAGGGACACGCCCTGGTGGTGGGCTGTGGCGGCATCGGCCAGGCCCTGCTGGCCGATCTCGCCTGGCGGGCCCCGGGGTTGACCCTCTGGGCGACCAGCCACAGCGGCTGGCGGCCCGAGCCAGGCGGCCACTTGCCTGCGGAGCGGCTGCTGCCCCTCGACCTGACGGACGACGGCAGCCTGGCCCGCTTCAGCCTGGCCCTGCAGACCCTGGCCCCTTCACTGCGGCTGGTGTTCAACACCGCTGGGCTGTTGCATGGGGACACCCTGCAGCCCGAGAAGCGGCTGCAACAGGTCAACCGCCAGGCCCTGGAAAGGCTGTTCGCCGTCAACGCCTTTGGCCCCCTGCTGCTGGCCCGGGCGGTGGAACCCCTGCTGGACCGAACAGAGCCCGTGCTGTTCGCCAGCCTTTCCGCCCGGGTCGGCAGCATCGCTGACAACCAGCTGGGTGGCTGGTATGGCTACCGGGGGGCCAAGGCGGCCCAGAACCAGTTGCTGCGTTGCCTGGCGCTGGATTGGCGGCGGCGCCGGCCCCTGGCCTGCGTCACCCTCCTGCACCCCGGCACCACCGCCACCCCTCTTTCAGCGCCGTTCCAGGCCTCCGTGGCCCCGGAGCGGCTGTTCAGCCCCGATCGGAGCGCCCGCCAGTTGCTCGATGTGCTGGAGCGCCAGGGGCCGGAGCAAAGCGGCAGCTTCCTGGCCTGGGATGGATCGATGATCCCCTGGTGATGAGCTTTGATCCAACGATCACGCAGGGTGGCCGCATGCCACTCAGGGCTCGAATGCGTTCTGTTGCAACAGGTCGAGGGGGATCAGCGCCAGGGTGGAGTGTTCGGTGGCTTCCAGCCTGACCGGCGGGGCCATTCCGTCCTGATGGGCCTCCAACCAGCGGGAGGCGCAGACGCACCAGTGATCGCCCGGCCTGAGGCCCGGGAAGCCGTAGGCGGGCATGGGCGTGGAGAGATCATTGCCCTGGGAGCGGCTGTATCGCAGGAAGTTCTCACTGATCACGCAACAGACCGTGTGGCGTCCGAGGTCACTGCCATCGGTGCGACAGGAGCCGTCGCGATACCAGCCCGTGGGCGGATCGCAGCCGCAGATCTCCAGGGGTTCCTCCAGCACATTGCGGGGCTGGTCGGCTCCGGAACTCCGGCCGGGAGGATTCGCTGGGTCGTCCAAGGATGAAGGGGGTCGGGACGCTCAATTGTGCTGGGGCCCCGTCCCACTGTTCTGCCTTAACCCCTCCCGCCTGGCGGTGCCCATGGCTTGCAGCCGGTGTCAACGTTTTTCAACCAACCGGGTGGGCCCTACGATCCGGGCCGTCCGCCCCCTGGGGAATGCGCTTCAGCAGCCTGCTCGCCCGGATCAGCGCGGTGGAAGCGAGCAGCCCCCGCCACCTGGCCGGCGATCCGGAGCTCAGCGGCGCCGAAGCCCTTGATCGCGCCGGGGCCGGGCAGCTCGCCTTCCTCGAAGCCGGCAACGCCCTGGCCGCCGCCCTCTCAGCCAGCGCAGCCGCCGCCCTGCTGCTCCCCCTCGACGACGACCTGCAGCGGCTGGCCACAGACCGGGGGGTGGCCTGGGTGGGGCTGAAGAATCCACGCCTCGGCTTCGCCGAGGCCCTCACCGCCCTGCACCCCCCCAGGCTGCGCCTCCCCGGGATTCACCCCAGCGCCGTGGTGGATCCAGGCGCTGACGTGGCGGCGGAGGTTCATGTGGGGGCCCACGGGGTGATCGGCGCCGGCTGCGTGGTGGCCCGCGGCTGCACCCTCCATCCCGGCGTGGTGCTCTATGAACACGTGCAGCTCGGAGAAGGCTGCGAGATCCACGCCAATGCCGTTCTCCACCCCGGCAGCCGGCTTGGAGTGGGCTGCGTGGTGCAGTCAAACGCGGTGATCGGCGCCGAGGGCTTCGGCTTCGTGCCCACCGCCACAGGCTGGGTGAAGATGCCCCAGACCGGCCGGGTGGTGCTCGAAGACGGTGTGGAGGTGGGCTGCGGCTCCACCATCGATCGTCCCACCGTGGGCGAGACCCGCATCGGCTCCGGCACCAAGATCGACAACCTGGTGCACGTGGGCCATGGCGTGGTCACCGGGAAGGGTTGTGCCCTGGCGGCCCAGGTGGGTATCGCCGGCGGCGCCGTGCTCGGCAATGGCGTCATCCTGGCGGGCCAGGTGGGGGTGGCGAACCGCGCCGTGATCGGCGATCGGGCGATCGCCTCCTCCAAGTCCGGCATCCACGGTGAAATCGCCGCCGGTGAGGTGGTGAGCGGCTACCCGGCGATTCCGAACCGGCTGTGGCTGCGTTGCTCCGCCGTCTTCAACAAGCTGCCGGAGCTCTCCCGCAGTGTTCGCCAGCTCCGGGCCGGCCGGTAGCCTCGCTGCTTGCTTCCGCCCGAACCGGCCTTCATGACCAGCTACCGGATCACCCTCCTGCCCGGTGACGGCATCGGTCCGGAGATCACCGCGGTGGCCAGAGGTCTGCTCGATGCGGTGGCAGGCCGCCACGGCTTCTCGCTGATCTACGACGCGCAGCCGATCGGTGGCGCCGCGATCGACGCCTGCGGGGAGCCCCTTCCGGCCAGCACGCTCGCGGCCTGCCGGCGAAGCGACGCCGTGCTGCTGGCCGCGATCGGCGGCCCCCGCTACGACAACCTGCCCAGGGCGCAGCGTCCCGAAAGCGGGCTGCTCGGCCTGCGCTCCGGCCTGGAGCTGTTCGCCAACCTGCGCCCGGTGAAGATCATTCCCGCCCTGGCTGGTGCCAGCAGCCTCAAGGCCGAAGTGATCGAGGGGGTGGACCTGGTGGTGGTGCGGGAGCTCACCGGCGGCATCTACTTCGGTACCCCCAAGGGCCGGGTGGAGGCCGATGGCCACGTGCGGGCCTTCAACACGATGGCCTACAGCGATTTCGAAATCGACCGGATCGCCCGGGTGGGCTTCCAATTGGCCAGCGAACGCGGCGGGCGCCTGTGCAGCGTCGACAAGGCGAACGTGCTCGATGTCAGCCAGCTCTGGCGCGACCGGGTGGAGGCCATCAGCGCCGATTATCCCTCGGTGGAACTCAGTCACCTCTACGTCGACAACGCAGCGATGCAACTGGTACGGGCCCCGAAGCAGTTCGATGTGCTGCTCACCAGCAACCTGTTCGGCGACATCCTCAGCGACGAGGCCGCCATGCTCACCGGCAGCATCGGCATGCTCCCCTCCGCGTCGCTTGGCTCGAGCGGCCCAGGGCTGTTCGAGCCGGTGCACGGTTCCGCGCCGGACATCGCCGGCACCGACAAGGCCAACCCGTTAGCGATGGTGCTCTCGGCCGCCATGCTGCTGCGGGTGGGCCTGAAACAGCCGGCCGCCGCCACCGATTTGGAGGCAGCCGTCGACCGGGTGCTGACGGCCGGCCATCGCACCGCCGATCTGGCCGGCCCCGGCGACACCCCGGTGGGCTGCAAGCGGATGGGGGAGCTGGTGCTGGCGGCCCTCTGACCGGCGACCTGCGAAACTCGGTTTCCCTTCCCTCCCTGTCGCCGATGTCCAAGCGTCACCCGATTGTGGCTGTCACCGGTTCCTCCGGCGCCGGGACAAGCACCGTCAAACGCGCCTTTGAGCACATCTTCGAGCGGGAAGGCATCGCTCCGGTGGTGGTGGAAGGGGACAGCTACCACCGCTTCGAGCGGGGGCCGATGAAACAGGAGATGGCCAAGGCCCAGGCGGCGGGCGCCAACTTCTCGCACTTCGGCCCGGAGGCCAACGTCTTCGAAAAACTGGAGGAACTGTTCCGCTCCTATGGCGAAACCGGCAGCGGTGAAAAGCGTTACTACCTGCACAGCCCGGAGGAGGCCGCCCAGCACAACGGCCGACTCGGCACCGCTCTGGAACCGGGTCAGTTCACCCCCTGGGAGCCGATCGCGGCCAACACCGATCTCCTCTTCTACGAAGGCCTCCACGGCGGCGTGGTGGGGGAGGGCTATGACGTGGCCTCTCTGGTGGACCTGCTGATCGGCGTGGTGCCGATCGCCAACCTGGAGTGGATCCAGAAGATCTCCCGTGACAATGCCGAGCGGGGTTACTCGGCCGAAGCGATCGTGGACACGATCCTGCGCCGCATGCCGGATTACATCAATCACATCTGTCCCCAGTTCAGCCGCACGGACATCAACTTTCAGCGGGTGCCCACGGTGGACACCTCCAACCCATTCATCTGCCGGAACATCCCCAGCCCCGACGAAAGCTTCGTGATCATTCACTTCCGCAAGGGAGCCCGGGAGAAGTGGGGGATCGACTTCTCCTACCTGCTGCGCATGATCCAAGACTCCTTCATGTCGAGCCCCACCAGCATCGTGGTCAATGGCGGCAAGATGGGATTCGCCATGGAGATCATCCTCACCCCAATCATCCATCGCATGATCGAGGAGAAAGAAAAGTCGCTCTGACCGATTAGGCTGTCGCCACCGATTTCCCTTTGGTGAGGCCGATCTCCTTCACCACACCCCCCACCCCGCCACCCTCCACACCACCGGATTCGACCCCCTCCAGCTCCGCGCCATCCTTTGTGATCCGCGGAGCGGCCGGCCAGGGTGTCAGCCCACTGCGGTGGGATCAGATCAACAGTGGGGATGTGCTCAGCCGCGCCCGCCAGATCTATTTCCACTACTTCGAACAGTGTCCGGGCGGTGGGGTGCCGATCGGAATCGTGCTGCAGGGCCGCACAGCCCAGGGCACGATCCAGGGCCGGGTGGTCTTTGAAGCGCCGGTGCTGCTGCCGGATGAGCAGTACGTGCCCCTGGAGCTGATCCGCAGCCGCCATGGCCGCCCCCGCAGCTCCCGCGGACCATGATCGATCCAGCGCTGGCCCTGCTGGCCGCCGTTCTGGGCGCCTGCGTCGGCAGCTTCCTCAATGTGGTGGCCTGGCGGCTGCCCCGCAGGGAATCCCTGCTGGCTCCCCCCAGCCGCTGCCCCCACTGCGGGATCAGCCTCGCCTGGCACGACAACCTGCCGCTGTTGGGCTGGCTGCTGCGCCGCGGCCGGTGTGGCCATTGCCAGGGGTCAATCGGCCGGCGCTATCCCCTGGTGGAACTGCTCACCGCCGGCCTCTGGGTGGCGGTGCTGCTGGCAAGGCCGGGGGGGATGGGCTCACCGCCGGCCTGGTTGCTGCTGCTGGCCGGCTGGCTGCTGGTGAGCTGGCTGGTTCCCCTGGTGCTGATCGACTGCGACCACCTCTGGTTGCCGGAATCCCTCTGCCGCTGGGGCCTGCTGCTCGGTCTAGCCGTCACCACCGCCCTTGGACTGAGTCAGTCTCCCATCCTCGCCCGCGCCCTGCTGCTCAACCATCTGCTGGCCGCGGCGATCGGCCTGCTCGCCTTCGAGGCGCTGAGCGCCCTGGTGGAGCGGCTGATCGGCAGACCCGCCCTTGGCCTCGGCGACGCCAAGCTCACCGCCCTGCTGGGGGCCTGGCTGGGGATTGTGGGGCTGGGGGTGGCGGTGACGCTGGCGGTGTTCTCTGGCGCCTTGGTGGGCGGAGCGGCCCGGCTGAGCGGACGGCTCGGGCCCAAGCAACCCTTTCCCTTCGGCCCGTTCCTGGCCTTCGGGGGCCTTGCCGTCTGGCTGGCGGGGGAGGCCTGGTGGTTGCGGCAGCACGCGGCCTGGATCAGAGGCGTCGGCGTTTAGGCAGCGCCCTTTAATGGAGGGATCGCCTTGATCCTGCTGATCATCCATGTCGCTGTTCGACTGGTTCGCCGATCGCCGCAAGGCCACCCCAGTGGTGCGGGCCACCCAGGATGTTGAAGACGGGGACGGCCTCTGGAGCAAATGCCCCGAATGCTCTCTGGTGGTCTACCGCAAGGATCTGATCGCCAATGCCAGCGTCTGCAGCGGCTGCGGCCACCACCACCGCCTCGACAGCAGCGCACGGCTGCTCCTGATGGCCGACGAGGGCAGCTTTGAGCCGATCGATCGCGACCTGGCCCCCACCGATCCCCTCGCCTTCAAGGACCGACGCAGCTACGCCGATCGCATCCTTGACAGTCAGAGCAGCACCGGCCTCCGAGATGCCGTCGTGACCGGCTTCGGCCGGCTGGATGGCATGCCCCTGGCCCTGGGGGTGATGGATTTTCGCTTCATGGGCGGTTCGATGGGATCGGTGGTGGGCGAGAAGCTCACGCGCCTGATCGAGGCCGCCACGGAGCGGCGCGTCCCCGTGGTGATCGTCTGCGCTTCCGGCGGCGCCCGCATGCAGGAGGGGATGCTCAGCCTGATGCAGATGGCCAAGGTGTCCGGGGCGCTGCAGCGGCACCGCCAGGCCGAACTTCTCTACATCCCCCTGCTCACCCACCCGACCACCGGCGGGGTCACAGCCAGCTTCGCCATGCTCGGCGACCTGATCCTGGCCGAACCCAAGGCCCTGATCGGCTTCGCCGGCCGCCGGGTGATCGAGCAGACCCTGCGGGAGAAACTGCCCGACGGCTTCCAGACAGCGGAGTACCTCCAGGACCACGGCTTCATCGACCACATCGTGCCCCGCACCCGCCTCAAGGCCACCCTCTCCAGCCTGCTGCGGCTGCACGGCTGCGGCCTGGCCGTGGCGGCCTGACCATGGGAAACATCACGACACGGATCGGCAGGGTGACGGCCTCACTGGTGATGGCACTCCTGGTGGCGCTCAGCCTGGCCTTACCCTTGCCGGCCCTGGCCGGTCCGGTCAGCTGGAAGGAAGTCCCGGCCAGTTCTGAAGGGCAGCAATGGTGGGATGAGGGCAGCCTGCGGCGCAGCCGGGATGGGTTCCTCTCGGTGCTGAGCCGCTTCAAGCCTGAAGACACCAGCCGAGCCGGGGGTCTGTACGTCATGGAGATCGACTGTGCCCAGCAACGGTTCCGCGACACCTCCGTCAATGGCCTGCCCCGCTTCAGGGCCAGCTGGCAACCCGCTGCGGGCGATGCCCTGATTAGCGCGGTTCTGGAGGAAGCCTGCGTGGCCGGCGAACCTCTGCTGGCCAGAGGATGAACACCCGTTCCCCAGCCTCGTCCCTCCGAGTCGCCGTGGCCGGACTGGGCTTTGGGGAGAAGGTTCACCTGCCAGCCCTGCGGGCCTGCCCGGACACCGAACCGGTGGCGCTCTGGCACCCCCGTCCGGCCCGCCTCGAAGTCGCCTGCCGATCAGCCGAATTGCCCGGGTTCTCCGATTTCGATGCCCTGCTCGCCCACCCGGCCGTCGATGCGGTGGTGATCGCGACCCCACCGGCCCCGCGCCATGCCCTGGCCCGCGCCGCCCTCCAGGCGGGCAAGCACCTCCTGCTCGAAAAACCGGTCTGCCTGGCGGCCGAGCAGGTCCTGGAGCTGCAACGACTGGCCATGGCCGCCGGCCTGAGTGTGGCGGTCGATTTCGAATACCGGGCCGTGCCGATGTTTCGCCAACTCGAAACCCTGCTGGCTGAGGGGTCCATCGGCGAGCCTTGGCTGGTGAAGCTGGATTGGCTGATGGGCAGCCGCGCCGATGCCCAAAGACCCTGGAGCTGGTATTCCCAGCGCAGCGAAGGCGGTGGTGTGCTCGGCGCCCTGGGCAGCCATGCCTTCGACATGCTGCATTGGCTGATCGGCCCATCCACCTCCCTGGCGGCCTCCCTCTCCACCGCCATCCCATCCAGGCCCCTGGCCGATGGCAGCGGAGGGGTGGGGCCAGTGGATGCCGACGACATCGCTCTGGTCTCCATCGACCTGGAGCATGGGGGGTCGGATCGGGTCCCCGCCCAGCTCAGCCTGTCCTCTGTCACCCGAGCTGGGCGGGGCTGCTGGCTGGAGCTGCATGGGAGCGAAGGCGCCCTGGTGCTCGGCAGCGACAATCAAGCCGACTACGTGCACGGCTTCCAGCTCTGGCGCGCCAGCGGCACGGCCCCCCTCCAGCCGGTCCCGATCGATCCCCGTTTCGCTTTCCCCCGCACCTGGGCCGATGGCCGCATCGCGCCGGTGCTGGCCATCCATTCTGCCTGGAGTGCCAGTGTGCGCGAGGGCAGACCGATGGTGCCCGGCCTCCATGAGGGCTATCGCAGCCAGCGTTGCTGTGATCTGGCCCTGGCGTCAGCTGAAACAGGCCAATGCCTGAGCATCACCTAGAATCCCCCCAACCCCGTTGGGTCCCTGATCGTCGTACGTCCGTTCACGGGCGCCATCGACGCTCCATTCACCACTTCCACCAGAGGTTTTCACCATGGCCCTCGTTCCGCTTCGGCTGCTCCTCGACCACGCCGCTGAGAACGGCTATGGCATCCCCGCCTTCAACGTCAACAACCTGGAGCAGGTGCAGTCGATCATGGAGGCTGCCTACGAAACCGACAGCCCCGTCATCCTGCAGGCCTCCCGCGGTGCCCGCCAGTACGCCGGTGAGAACTTTCTGCGCCACCTGATCCTTGCGGCCGTGGAAACCTATCCCGGCATCCCGGTGGTGATGCACCAGGACCATGGCAACAGCCCCGCCACCTGCTTCGGTGCCGCCGCCAACGGCTTCACCTCGGTGATGATGGATGGCTCGCTGGAGGCTGACGCCAAGACTCCGGCCAGCTACGAGTACAACGTGGCCGTCACCAAGGAAGTGGTGGACGTGGCCCATGCCATCGGCGTGAGTGTGGAAGGCGAACTCGGTTGCCTGGGTTCCCTCGAAACCGGCAAGGGTGAAGCGGAGGACGGCCATGGTTTCGATGGCGCCCTCTCCCGCGACCAGCTGCTCACCGACCCCGCCGAAGCGGCCGACTTCGTGGCGAAAACCAGGGTGGACGCCCTGGCGATCGCGATCGGCACCAGCCACGGCGCCTACAAGTTCACCCGCAAGCCCACCGGAGAGGTGCTGGCCATCTCCCGGATCGCCGAGATCCACAAGGCCATCCCCAACACTCACCTGGTGATGCATGGTTCCAGCTCCGTTCCCCAGGAATGGCTCGACATGATCAACCAATACGGTGGCGCCATCCCCGAAACCTACGGGGTGCCTGTGGAGGAAATCCAGAACGGCATCCGCAACGGTGTGCGGAAGATCAACATCGACACCGACAACCGCCTGGCCTTCACCGCCGCCGTCCGTGAGGCGGCCGCCAAAGATCCCGCCAACTTTGATCCCCGTCACTTCAACAAGCCTGCCCGGGCCTACATGAAGAAGGTGTGCCTCGATCGTTATCAGCAGTTCTGGTGCGCCGGCCAGGCCAGCAAGATCAAGCAGCAGAACATCAACTACTACGCCGAGCTCTACGCCAAGGGCAGCTTGGATCCCAAGACGGCCGTCGCGGTCTGAAGCCACCTCCCTGGCGATCAAGAGTTGGGGAGCGCTGGCTCCCCTTTTTCATGGTCGATCGTTCCTGCTCGGATCACCCCCGAGCGGTGGGTGACCGGCAACCAGGCTCAGGGGGCTGGTTCCAGGCCCTTGATGGCTTCTGGTGAATCGGCGGCGCCGTTCTGGATCGTCGTTGACGGCCCTGGTTCTCGCTCCGACACCAACTTCTGCAGGGCGGTGGCCAGGTCCCTCTCCATCACGAAACGCCGCCCATCGGTCACCACCACCCGCACCAGGGTGGGGAGATTGTTGGTTTTCGAACGCAGATAGATCGGCTCCACATAGAGCAACCCTTCGCCCACCGGCAGCACCAGCAGATTGCCGCGGACCAGCTGGGAGCCGCCGGCCCTGCCCCAGAGGCCGAACTGAAGGCTGATCTGCGGGTCCTGGCCGATCAGGGCGGTGATCTGCTGCGGGCCCAGCAGCAGCCGTTGCTGCGGGAAGCGCACCAGCAGGAGCTCGCCATAGTTGGGAGGATCGTTGCGAGCGGCCAGCCAACCCACCAAATTGGCGCGCTTCAGTGGAGAGAAGGGAAGCAAAAGGACGAATTCCGGCTTCTCTCGACCTGGCAACTGCAACGTGGCGTGATACGGCCGAACCGGCACTGTCTTGGCGTCGTAGACCTCCGTGGGCACCGCCCATTCATCCTCTCCGTTGTAGAAGGTCCGCACATCGGTGACGTGATAGCGGAGCAGCCGCTCCGATTGAATCGCAAACTGGCTGATCGGCACCCGGATGTGCTGAAGAAGGGGCACAGGCATCGCCGCCAGGGGGCGGAACAGCTCAGGGAAAGCCCGTTGCCAGGTGCGCAGAATCGGATCGGAAGGGTCGCTCACATAGAGCCAAAGCCTGCCGTCGTGGGCATCCACCACGGCCTTGACCGGATTGCGGAAGTACCGGATTCCCTTGGCGTTAGCCTCGCTGTATGGGTAGCTGCGGCTGGTGGTGAAGCCATCCAGCATCCAGTACTGGTGCTGCTCCCTGCGGTGGCCAGGGCTGTCCTTGAGATCGGCGGTGACCAGGTAGGGCTCACTCTCGAAAGCCAGGAATGGGGCCAGAACCTGCAACCGCTGCTTCACCTGTCGCCTCAACAGGAGCAGGGATCGGGGGGTGAAGGATCCGCTGAACAGCACCCGCGGCTCCCCCAGGTAAACGGCCGCCTTGAAGCGTTGCCAGGCATTGTCCAGACCGATTCCCAGTTCCCCCTCGAAGTGGTTCCAGAAGTTCAGCTCCCCGTCGGGATAGTCGAACTCCTCCACCTTGGTGGGCGCGATCGCGTAGGGAGCGGGTGCCGAGCCGTAATAGAGACGGGGGCGGCCCACCGGAAAGGCCTGGCGGGCACTGGCGTCGCTGATGCCAAGTGAGGGGTTTCCCTGGACCCGGCCGCTGCGGCCCAGATCCTTCACGAAGAAGGAGGGCAGGCCATCGGAGCCGAAGGTGTTCACCGGTGACACCGTGAAGCCGTAGCCATGGGTGAAGACCAGATGGCGGTTCAACCAGGTCCGGGACCCCTCCGGCAGGGCGCTGGGGTCGATCTCCCGGGCAGCGATCAACACCTGCTGGGACGCCGTGAGCAGGGATGGATCGCCCAAGACGTAGCGGTCCACCGCCGCGGAAGTGAAGCTGTAGTACAACCGGAGTTGCTGGAGCTGGCGGTTCGCGGCCAGCAGGGGCCCCTCGTCCCAGAGACGGATGTTGGCCAGGGTTCCAGGGGCGGCCTTGAGGTCGGCGGGTGTCAGCACCTGGCGGGGCTTGAGGGTGAGCTCCACCACATCCTTCAGCCCGAAGGCACTGCGGGTGGCGCGGATGCTGCGGGCCAGATAGGGCGTCTCCACCACCAGTTCGCGCGGTTCCACCCAGAGGCGCTGGACCAGGGGAGCCACCAGAAATTCGGCGATCGGCAGCAGCAGGGCCGTTCCCACCAGGGGCACCAGGATCAGCCGCCGCAGCCACTGACGCCGCATCGGCACCACCAGCCCGATCGCCGTGAGCAGCAGCAACAGGGAAAGCAGCAACCGCAGGGGGAGGCGCACGTGCAGGTCAACGAAGCCGGCTCCGGAGGCCACGCCGCTGCCCTGCACCATCAGATCAAAGGGACTGAGCGCCGCACTCAAGGCCGCCACCACCGCCAGCACGGCGATCTGGGGCTTCAGCACCGCTTTCTGCTCCTGGCTCAGGCCCACGAAGCGCAGATCACTCAAGGTGCTGCCCTCCGTGAAGGTGAGCCAGAAGCAGGCCGCCAGACCGACGGTCGTCTGGGCAAACAGAACACTGAGCAGGAGCCTGAGGGCGGGCAGTTGCAGCACCGTGAAGCTGATGTCCAGGCCCGTGAGCGGGTCACCTTCCCCGAAGGGCACTGCTAGCAGGGCTGGAACCCAGAGGCTCCAGCCCCGGGCCAGGGCCGTGGCCGAGCCCGCCAGGGCGGCGCCCAGCAACAGCCGCAGGGTGGTCAGGGGCCAGACAAGCAGGGGCACGGTCAGAGCCGCCCCGAGACCCACCACCAGGAACGGGGAAAGGTCGGCAAACACTGGAACCCCGCTGATCACGTCCCCACTGAACGGGGCGGCGATCAACCCCCTGGCCTGAACCTCCAGGTAGGCCAGGCCGCCGACCAGCAGGATCAGCAGCACGGCCAGAACAGCCACGAGGGAGCCCGGATCCAGCCGGAGCAGGGGGTCGGGCGGCAGCGTTTTGGAGCCGGCCCGCTGCCGCAGATTCCAGCAGCGCCTCAGTTGCTGGAGCTGAAGCGGGATCCCCAGCCCCATCACCAGAAGAAAGGCAATCACCTGAAGCAGCCAGCGGCGCAGCGCCACCGACTGGAAGCCGAACTGGGCGAACCACTCCCACTCGACAGCCAGACGAGGAAGAACGACCCCCACGCCGATCGTTGCGGGGACAAGCAGGACCGAAGCCAGCAGCAACGGCCGAGGGAACCGGGAGGTCATGGCCACGGCCAGAGGTTAGGCAGCGGGGGGACGGATGCACTCCGCCCCCCCGCGCGGCTCGCCAATTCCAAAACTCCGACTCCAGAGATCGGAATTCTTGAGCCACCCGGAACGCCGCTGCTAGCTTGCAACTCTCCCGCTCTGGGATCGTGACCGCCACCCTGTCCCGTGCCACATTCACGGGCCTGCGCTGCAAGGAATGCGGCCATCCCTACGAAGCCAGCGCTCGCCACGTCTGCGAAGACGTCTGCTTCGGCCCGCTGGAGGTCGTCTACGACTACGACGCGATCCGGGCCCGGGTGAGCCGGGCCTCGATCGAGGCTGGACCCAGCTCGATCTGGCGCTACCGCGAATTCCTGCCGATCGAAGGCGACCCGATCGACGTGGGCACCGGTTTCACCCCCCTGGTGCGGGCCAACCGGCTGGCGCGCCGGCTCGGGCTCAAGCACCTCTACATCAAGAACGACGGCGTCAACATGCCCACCCTTTCCTTCAAGGACCGGGTAGTGTCGGTGGCGCTCACCCGGGCCCGGGAACTGGGCTTCACCACGGTCAGTTGCGCCAGCACCGGCAATCTGGCCAATTCCACTGCCGCCATCGCCGCCCACGCCGGGCTCGATTGCTGCGTGTTCATCCCCAGCGATCTGGAGCTGGGCAAGGTGCTCGGCACCCTGATCTACAACCCCACCCTGATGGCGGTGAAGGGCAACTACGACCAGGTGAACCGGCTCTGCTCGGAGGTGGCCAACACCTACGGCTGGGGGTTCGTGAACATCAACCTGCGCCCTTACTACTCGGAAGGCTCGAAAACCCTCGGCTACGAGGTGATCGAGCAACTCGGCTGGCGGCTGCCGGATCACATCGTGGCGCCGCTGGCCTCCGGCTCCCTGTTCACCAAGATCCGCAAGGGTTTCGATGACTTCGTCAAGGTGGGGCTGGTGGACGAGAAGCCCGTACGCTTCAGTGGCGCCCAGGCGGAAGGCTGCTCGCCGATCGCCCAGGCCTTCGCCGCTGGCCGGGACTTCATCACCCCCGTCAAGCCCCACACCATCGCCAAATCGATCGCGATCGGCAACCCGGCCGATGGCCCCTACGCTCTCGACCTCGCCCGGCGCAGCGGCGGCACGATCGCCTCGGTGAATGACGCTGAAATCGTGGCGGGCATCCAGCTTCTCGCCGAAACCGAGGGGGTGTTCACCGAAACGGCGGGGGGCACCACGATCGCCGTGCTCAAGAAACTGGCGGAGGCGGGCACGATCGATCCCGAGGAAACCACCGTGGCCTACATCACCGGCAACGGTCTCAAAACCCTCGAGGCGATCAGCGGGGTGGTGGGTGAACCCCACACCATCGAACCCCAGCTGGCCAGCTTCAACGCGGCCTGGGAGCGGGCCCAGTCCCTGCAACGGGCCAGCTGGGAACCGATGGGGGTCTGACCTCCACTGCTCGGCTCACCCCGTTCTTGCCGTCCTGTCCTTGCCGCTCAATCGGGCGGCTGCCTTTCACCCCCCAGCCCATGTCGATTCTGGTTCTGATCCCCACCCCGCTCCAGAAGTTCACCGCGGAGCAAGCCAGCGTGGAGGTCAACGCCGCCACGGTCGACGAGCTACTCAAGGCCCTCGAAGGCCACTTCCCTGGCATCCTGGCCCGCCTCACCGATGAGAACGGCAAGCTGCGCCGCTTCCTGAACGTCTACGTCAATAGCGAGGACATCCGTTTTCTCGATCACCAGGCCACCGCCCTCAGCGACGGCGACGAGGTCAGCATCGTGCCGGCCGTGGCCGGCGGCTGAACCAAACCCGGCACTGTGCGGTTGAAACAGAACCAGCCAGCCAATCTCCCCTCCGGGGTCCATAGGCTTTCTTTCCTACGTGGCTGGACCCATGACCCAGGCAACCCGTCCCACCCGAACCGCCCCAACCACAAGCCCAGCGCCCCTGGGCAAGGCTGAGCTGTTCGATTACCGCCAGGCCGCCAACCCGATCCGCCCGGGACTCACCGAGCCGATCCCGGAGGGTCGCTGGGGACCCGACCTCCATTCCAGTGGCCCAAGCGCCATCCTCCCCCTGGATCTCAGCGCCGGTCTCGGTTGCCAGGGGCCGGCCACCAGCCCAGCCCTTTCGGCCAACTTCGTGCGGATCCTCCGGGGGGAAGCCCTTGAGGTGGGCGCCAACGCCACCAGTTCCCTGTTCTTCGTGCTGCGGGGTGAGGGGCGCTGCCTCAGGCCGGCCAGCCTCCATGGAGCGGAGCTGATCCAGTCCTGGAGCACAGGCGATCTGTTCGTGCTGCCGGCGGGAGCCGCCCCCAGGCTGGAAGCCTCCGCTGAAAGCGTTCTCTACTGGGTCCATGACGGCCCCCTGCTCAGCTTCCTGGGGGTGACGGCCGACACCCCCCGCTTCGAGGCCACCCACTACCCGGGGGCCTGGCTGCGCCAGGAGCTGGCGGCCCTGGCGGCCGACCCCAGCAGCGCCCGCAGCAACCGGCTCAGCCTTCTCCTGGCCAACAAGGATCTGCCCGCCAGCCGGACCGTGACCCACACCCTATGGGCGATGTACGGGCTGGTGCCTGCCGGCGCGATCCAGCCACCCCACCGCCACCAGTCCGTGGCCCTCGACCTGGTGATCGACTGCCAGCCGGGTTGCGTCACCCTCTCGGGGCCTGAGCTCAATGCTGATGGCACCATCCGCAATCCCCTGAGCATGGCCTGGGAACCCGGCGCCGCCTTCGTGACGCCCCCGGGCCATTGGCACTCCCACGTCAACGACAGCGGCCATCCAGCCCTGCTGCTGCCGATTCAGGATGCCGGCCTACACACCTACCTGCGCAGCCTGGACATCCGCTTCAGCAGCGGCCTTCAAGGGGACTGACCCCTGGGCCGTAGCCGGCTCAGCCAGGCCGACGGGGTGGGCGGCTTCGTAGTCCTCGACGAGGCTACGGAAGGCATCCCCTCCAAGGGTTTCCTGCTCGATCAGCTGCTCAACCAGCAGATCGAGCAGTTCGCGGCGGGGCCCCAGCAGGGCGAGGGCCTGATCCAGGGCCTCCTGGGCTAGATCATGAACCTGGGAATCGATGCGCCGGCCGGTGGTTTCGGCGTAGCTGGGGCGGGTGTGAATCAGATCCCGGCCAAGGAACACCTCGGTGGCGTCCCCCTCGAGGGCCACCGGACCGAGCCCGGAGAAGCCGTAGCGGGTGACCATCTCGCGGCAGATCTGCGTGGCCATCTGCAGGTCGCCCGAGGCACCCTGGGTGATCTCGCTGGGACCGAACACCACCAGTTCTGCCGCCCTTCCCCCCATCACCACCACCAGCCGGGTGCGCAGATAGGACCGGCTGATCAGCCCGGAATCAAGGATGTCCTCATCAGGGGTGGTCCGGGCGAAACCACCGACCCCGCCGGAGCGGGGCAAAAGGGTGACCTTGTCGAGCCGGTCGCCATGGGGGAGCAAGGTGGTCAGCAGGGCATGGCCCACTTCGTGGTAACCGATCAACCGCTTCTTGGCGCTGTCCTGGAGCGGTGCGACGGCCAGACCCATGGTGATGCGCTCCAGGGCGTCGCTGAGGGCAAGATCATCGATGCTGCTCATCTGCCGCCGGGCGGTGAGGATGGCGCCCTCGTTGAGCAGGTTTGCCAGGTCTGCCCCGGAAAACCCAGGGGTGCGCGCGGCCCAGGCCGCCAGGGAAACCTCCGGGGAGAGGGGACGGCTGCGGGCATGGACGGCCAGGATCGCCTCGCGTCCGCGGCGGTCAGGAAGATCCACGGTGATCTGACGATCGAAGCGACCCGGCCGGGTCAGGGCGACATCCAGCACATCGGAGCGGTTGGTGGCGGCCAGCAGGATCACGCCGGAGTTCTCCTCGAACCCATCCATCTCCGTGAGCAACTGGTTGAGGGTCTGCTCCCGCTCGTCGTTGCCGCCGCCGATGCCGGCCCCGCGCTGGCGGCCGACCGCGTCGACCTCATCGATGAAGATGATGCAGGGCGCTTTCTCCTTGGCGCGTTTGAACAGGTCGCGGACCCGGCTCGCCCCCACACCGACGAACATCTCCACGAATTCCGAGGCGGCCATCGAGAAGAACGGCACGCCGGCCTCGCCGGCGATCGCCTTGGCCAGAAGGGTTTTGCCGGTGCCGGGCGGACCCACCAGCAGCACCCCCTTTGGAATCTTGGCTCCGATCGAGGTGAACCGTTCGGGCTGCTTCAGGAAGGTCACCACCTCCTGCAGCTCCTCCTTGGCCTCATTGATGCCGGCCACATCCTCGAAGCGCACGGTCACCGTGCCCTCGGCTTGAAGCCGGGGTTGGCTGCGGCCGAAGCCGAGGGCCTTGTTCGCCACCTGGGAGGAGCGCTTGATCAGCAGGGTGAGACCGCCGACCAGCAGGACCACCAGCAGAACGTTGACCACCAGGCCGGCGGAGGCGTCCTGGGCGCGCTCATCCCGCACGCTCAGCGGCACATTGGCTTGCTGTGCCGTGCTCAGCAGGAGCGAATCGTTGGCAAAGACGGCCACATCCGCCCGGGTTCCATCTGTGAAGGCCACCGAAACCTCCCGCTGGCGCGGCGAGAGGTCGAGCTCCTTGACCTTGCCGGTGCGGATCAGCTGCAGAAGCTCGCTGTAGGAGGGCGGCTGGGACGTTCTTTGGCCAAGGCCCCCGAAGAGGCTGGGACGGGGGCTTTCGGGGGGGGGAGGAGCAGGATCTGCGATCGGAATCTTCCCGGGAGCTGTGGGGGCTGCTTCAGCCGGAGCCGATGCCCTGGATGGGCCTGTGGTAGTCGCCAGAACGTGGCCATGGCCGGTGGGCCAGAGCGGAAACACGGGAGGTGTGCGGCTCACAGGGCTGGTCTTTCCAGGCAGTTTAACGATTTGACGAAAGGCCCCAGAAAAGCAGATGATCGTTGTTTGGCTGAAGGAAGGGAATGGCTGCTCCAAAGAAGAAAACATCGAAAGGCAAGCGCAACCAACGCCATGCCCACTGGAAGGCCCAGGCCACCGTCGCGGCCAGAAAAGCGCTCTCGCTGGGGAAGGCCGTGCTGAGCGGCCGCGCCCAGGGCTTCGTCTATCCGATCGATGACGCCTCCGAAGACGAGGCCAGCTGAGCTTTCCCTTTGCTCAGGAGCCAAGCTTGAAACCCTCCAGCACCACCGCATAGACCACACCGATGCGGACGTTGTCGCAGAGCACCCAGGCGAGGGATCGATCTTTCTGGACCACGTGGCTGCGCAGCCGGATCAGCAGCTCGACAAGCACCACCATCCCCAGCACCACCAGGGGGCGCATCCCAAACCGGAACAGAACGTAGGTGGTGAGGTTGTTGCCTGCATAGAGCCCGAGCAGCAGTGCCAGCAGTGCCAGGCTGCGATCCCGCCAGCTGCCGCGCAACCAATCGAGCCCCAAGCCGTTGAGACGCTCCAGCAACGACTGGAAGCGGGTTGCCTGGAAGGGCTGGCGGCTCATCGACGGGCAGCGTGGGGGTGACGATGGGAAGACTGAAATGGTCGATCTTGTCTGCCCGCACGTTAAAGGTCCCGATGGAGCAGAACCGCCCAGACTGCGCCGATCCCCGCACGCACCTGTTGCATTCCCGCCTGCCCCAGCAGCGCTGGCAACTGCCCGCTGCGCTCCCTGCCGCCGAGGAGGGCATCGAAGCAGGGGCCCTCGAAGGCCTCGGCCTGCCGCCGGAATTGCTGGCGGTGCTGCAACGGCGTGGCTTCCTCAGTGCTGAGGCGATCACCGCTCTGCTGAAGCCCGCCCCAGCCCCGGACCCCCAGGCCCATTTCAACGATCTCAACAAGGCCGTGGCGCGGCTGCGGCGGGCCTGCGGTGCGGCCGAAGCGGTGGCGATCTGCGGTGATTACGACGCCGATGGCATGACCAGCACCGCCCTGCTGGTGGGCGTGCTGCAGCGGCTGGGGGCCAGGCCGCTCGCGGCGATCCCCAGCCGTCAGGAGGACGGCTATGGCCTGAATGCCGCCATGGTGGAGCGCCTGGCCGGCGAGGGGGTCGGCCTGCTGGTCACCGTCGACAACGGCATCGCGGCCAAGGAAGCCCTAGAGCGCGCCAAGGACCTTCAAGTGGAGGTGATCCTCACCGACCATCACACCCTGCCCCCGGAACCGCCTCCCTGCCTGGCCTTGCTTCATCCGGCCTGCACCCCGGCCGATTCCCCCTACCGGGGACTCGCCGGGGTCGGACTCGCCTATGTGCTGGCGGTTGCCCTGGCGGGCAGCCTGGGTCGTGACGACGCCACGGCGATGGCGCTCGACCTGTTCTGCATCGGCACCATCGCCGACATGGCTCCGCTGCTTGGGGTGAACCGGCGTTGGCTGCAGGAGGGGTTGCCCCGGCTGCATGCCTCAACCCTGCCGGGGCTGCAGGCCCTGCAACGCCTGGCCGGCGTGGGCGAAACCCCCCTGGATGCCACGGCCGTGGCCTTTCAACTGGCACCCCGCATCAACGCGGTGGGCCGCCTGGGGGATCCCCAGCTGGTGGTGGAGCTGCTCACCACCGAAGACAGGGAGCGGGCCATGGAGCTGGCCCAGGACTGCGAAGCGCTCAACCGGCAACGCCGCGAACTCTGCGACGCGATCGAAGCCGAAGCGGTCGCCCTGGTGGAGGCGGATGGGCCGGAGCGTTCACCCTTCCTTCTGCTGGCCCAGGGGCACTGGCACCATGGGGTGATCGGTGTGGTGGCCGCCCGGTTGGTCGAACGCTTCGGTCTGCCGGTGGCCCTGCTGGCCAGCGAAGGCAACGGGCGCCTGCGGTCGTCGGTGCGGGCCCCCCGTGGTTTCGCCGTGGACCAGGCCCTGCGCCACTGCGAGGCGCTGCTGGAGCGCCATGGCGGCCATCCCGCCGCCGGTGGCTTCACGGTGCGGGCTGAGAACGTGGCGGCCCTGCACGGGGCCCTCAATGCCCTGGCCACAGACTGGCTGGCCGGCCAGGCTGGCGGCGTCCCGGTGGAGCCGGAGGCCCTGCTCAGCCTCGATCGGATCGATCGGGCGTTCTGGAGGGATCTGCAACGGCTCGAACCGCTGGGAGCTGGATTCGCCGCACCGTTGTTCTGGAGTGCCCGGTGCCAGGTGCTGGAGCAGCGGCCCTTGCGCGGCGGCCACCTGCAACTCACCTTGCAGCAGAACGCCAGCAGCCACCGGGCCATCGCCTGGCGCTGGCAGGGGGAAGGGGCGGTGCCCGAGCTGGTGGATGTTGCCTTTCGCCTGCGTAGCAACCGCTGGCAGGGGGAGGAGCGGCTCCAGCTCGAGCTGGTGGGTCTGCGCCCCAGCGGCGGTGGGGAGGTGGTGCTGCGGCGCCGGCAGCGCACCTACTGGTGCCGACGGGTCGGAGAGTCCGTTCGGATCCGCAACGAAGCGGGCGATGAGCTCAGCTCAACGGACCCCGGAAACGACGATCAGGCAGAACAGCATCCCTACCTGAAGGGGTTGTTCGCGGAGGCCGCCCTGGCCCTGGGACTGGCAGCCTGAGGTTCAGAGGGCTCCGCGCCGATAGAAGAGGATGAAGATCACCGCAGGGCCTGCCAGGGTGATCAACGCCAGGGCCATGAAGTTGGCAATCAGATGGATGTCGATACCCATGGACGACAGGCTCGCGAATAGAACGATCTCGCTGCAAGGTTACGGGAGCCACCGCCTCCCTCACGAGCACGGACCGTGCCACTGTGACCGCTTGTCACAGCATCCAGGGGGGCGTTGATGGGCTGCGGAAGCCACTGGAGCTGCATCGGCGGCTGTGGAGCCTGCTGCCGGCTGGATCCGGAGCGACGTGGCGAGGCCCTGGACGCCCTCAGCGCCGACCAACGCAGCCAGTACCTGGCGATGGTGGGCAGCGATGGCTGGTGCATCCACTTCGACACCGGCGGGCGCCGCTGCCGGATCTATGGGGAGCGGCCAGATTTCTGCCGGGTGAACAGCCTGGCAGCCCTGTTCAACGTGCCGATCAAGGAGGAAGAAGGCTTCGCGATCGCCTGCTGCCGCCAGCAGATCCGGCAAGAGTATGGGGGACGCAGCACCGTGTTGAGACGGTTCGAGCAGGCCACCCGAGAGCCATGACCGACGACAGCACAGCGCTGGACACCGCTTCCGAATCGGGAGAACGAGCTGACGGGAAGGAGCCCATGGAGGCGACCAAAACGGTTGCTCCGGCCGCAGGACCGGCTGATCCCACGCTGTTGGCGATCATCCTGACCACCTTCACCACGGTGTTCCTGGCCGAGTTGGGGGACAAGACCCAGCTCGCCGCCCTGCTGCTGGCCGCTGAATCGGGGCGCCCCCTGCTGGTGTTCACCGGGGCGGCCCTCGCCCTGATCTGCTCGAGCCTGGCGGGGGTGCTGCTGGGACGCTGGCTGGCAACGGTGCTGCCTCCCCAGCGGCTGGAGCGCATCTCCGGAGCGTTGATGGTGTCCCTGGGCCTCTGGCTCGGCGCACAAGCCGGCATCGGCCTGATCAACCCCTAACCCCATGCAACTGCCCCTCCTGGCCTCCACCTTTGTCACCGTCTTCCTCGCCGAACTTGGCGACAAGACCCAGCTCACGATCGTGACGATCAGCGGCACCACCACGAAACCGGCGGCCGTGTTCCTAGGCAGCTCGGCAGCCCTGGTTCTGGCCAGCCTGCTGGGGGCGTTCGCTGGTGGCTCCCTCTCCAGCCTGATCCCCGCCGACGCCCTGCAACTCGCCGCCTCCGCCGGCTTCCTGCTGATTGGCATCCGGCTGCTCGTGCGGGCTGGAAGGGAGGATTCGTAGAGTGGTTGGATGGCGCCGAGGGCGTTGGGCTTCGCTGGGCGCCGGAGCCCAACGCCCGGGTCCCGTTCCGTGAACCCTTTCGCGGATCGGCCCTCCGCTGATCCGAGCCCCTGCCGCAGTCGCCCGCACCCCCCGTCTCCCCCTTGAACCCCGTTCCGATGAAGTTCACGGTCGCCGACCTGCTCGACCAGCTCCCAGCCGAGGAGGCGCTGCCACTGGCCAAGCTGGAAAAGGCCCTCGGCCTGAGCCTGAAACCGGACAAGCAGCTGCTGCACATCGCCCTCGATGGCCTCAGCCGCGTCGGCTTGCTCGAGCAAGGGGAGGCGGGGGTTCAACGCCGCCACGACGACAGCCTGATCGAGGCGCGCCTGCGCTGTTCCAGCAAGGGCTTCTGCTTCGCCCTTCGGGTTGATGGCGGTGAAGACATCTATATCCGCGATCACCAGCTCAACCACGCCTGGAACGGCGATCGGGTGCTGGTGCGAATCACCCGGGAGGGAGGTCGGCGGCGTTCCCCCGAAGGTGGCGTGCAGTGCATCCTCGAGCGGGCCACCCAGCATCTGCTGGCCCAGGTGGAGCAGCAGGACGATCGCCTTGTTGCCGTTCCCCTCGACGACCGGCTGCTGACCACGCTGGAACTGCCTGCCGAAGATGGCTCCTTTCTCGATCCAGCCCGGGAATCGGTCGTGGAGGTGCGGGTGGACCGCTATCCCCTGGCCCAGTATCCCGCCTGCGGCCACGTGGCCCGGCGCCTGCCGATCAACGGCGGTGAAGAGGCCGATCTGGACCTTCTGCTCACCAAGCACGGCCTGCGCAACCCCACCCCAGCGCCCCGCACCACCCTGCGCAGCCCCCTCGCCAAGGGACGTACCGATCTCACCGCCCTCCCCACCCTGTTGCTGGGCGGCTGGAGTGGCTCCGAGGCACCGATCCTTCCGGCGGTGTCCCTGGAGGAGGGTGAAGCGGGCCCCAGGCTCTGGGTGCACGCCCCGGCTGTGGCGGAGCGGTTGAGCCCGGGCGGAAGCCTGGATCACTGGCTGCGGGAGCAAGCGGAAGCCCTCTGCCTGGGGCGTCGCTGGCTCCCGCTGCTGCCTGCACCCCTGAGCAAGGCCGCCGGCTTCGAACCGGGGCAGGCGGCAGCAGCGGTTTCCGTTGGCCTCGACTTCGGCGCCGACGGCCAGGTGGCGCACTACCGCTTCGCCCTGACCACGATCCAAGCCGATGCCACCATCGATGCGGCAGCTCTTCAGGCCCTGGCCGAGCGCAAGCCGAAGGCCCGCACCCTGGCGTCTGCCCTCAAACCGATCAAGGATCAGCTGCCGCTGCTGGAGCAACTGCTGGAGCTGGCCGGCCAGCTGCGGGGCCAGCGCCTGGGCAGGGGCTCGATTGATCTGGATCTGCCCCTGCCAGCGCTCGAATCCCTGGCCGACCTGACCACGCCGGAGCCGGACGAGAGCCGACGGGGCTGGCTGGTGCAGTTGCCGCCTCACCATCCGATTGCCCTGCTGCGGGAGCTGGTGCTCCCGGCCGGCCGCGCCCTGGGGGAGCATCTGGCGGCCCTGCAGTTGCCCGGGCTGTTCGCCGTCAATCCCGCTGCCGATCCAGCGGAGATCAATGAAGTGGCCAAAGCCGCCCTTGCCCTTGAGATTCCCCTCGAGCTCGCCGATGACGGCAATGCCCCCGCCGCTGCCGAGCTGGCGGAGGCCTTCGCCGCCACCGATCGCAGCCGGGTGCTGCAGCGGCAACTCAGCGACGTGCTGCCGCTGGTGCAACTCAGCGGCGAGCCCGGCCTCCACAGTCTGGCGGCGGCCGAGGAGGGCTTTGCCCCCTGGTGCCTCCCCTCCCTGCACTACGCCGATGTCTGGAACCAACAGCTGCTGGTGCTGCTGCTGACGGAGGGCAAGGATCGACCCAGCGTGCGTCACAAGGTCCGGGTGGATCTGGCCGCTGACCTCTGCCACGGCACGATCGATTGGCCCCTGCTCCCCCCGAGCCAGCTCACCGACCTCGAGGCTTCCCGCAGCTCTGGCCTGATCCAGCGCCTCAACAACCGCTCCCGGTTCGTGCTGGAGCTTCAGTCCGACCTGTTGGCGATGGCCCAGGCCCGCGCCGCCGAGCCGCTGGTGGGCCAAACCCTCAGCGGCGTGATCAGCGGCGTGCAGAGCTACGGCTTCTTCGTCGAGATCCCCCCGTCACGGGTGGAAGGACTGGTGCACGTCAGCTCCCTCAAGGACGACTGGTACGAATACCGCTCCCGGCAGAACCGCCTCGTCGGTCGCAAGAACCGCCGCACCTACCTGTTGGGCGATCGGGTGGACGTGGAAATCCTGAAGGTGGATGTGCTGCGCCACCAGATTGATCTCGCCATCCTGCTTCCCGCCAATGACGGCGACCCCGGTGAACGCGTGGTCGATGCCGAGACCCTGGCCGATGAGGGCGACCCCGGCGAAAGGGAGAGCTGAGCCATGCCACCGGTGGTCCTGGCCGTCTCGGGCGCCTCGGCCATGCCCCTTGCGGAGCGGGCCCTGCAGTTGCTTCTGGAGGCGGGCGAGTCCGTGGAGCTGATCGCCAGCCGCGGCGCCATTGCGGTCTGGCTGGCGGAGCAAGGGGTGCGGATTCCGGCCGAACCGGAGAGCCAGGCGGCGTTCTGGCGGGAACGAACTGGCGTGGGCGGCGGCAGCTTGCATTGCCACCGCTGGAATGATCAGGCGGCCGCCATCGCCAGCGGCAGCTTCCCCACCCGGGGCATGGTGATCCTGCCGGCCAGCATGGGCACCGTCGGCCGAATCGCCAGCGGCGTCGCCCTCGATCTGGTCGAGCGGGTGGCGGATGTGCACCTGAAGGAAGGCCGGCCTTTGGTGATCGCCCCGCGGGAAATGCCCTGGAACCTGGTGCATCTGCGCAACCTCACGGCCCTGGCCGAAGCCGGGGCCCGGATCGCCCCGCCGATTCCCGCCTGGTACCACCGACCGACCAGCCTGGAGGAGATGGTGGATTTCCTGGTGATCCGGGTGTTCGACTGTCTGGGTTACGACCTCGGCGCCCTGCGGCGCTGGCAGGGGCCGATCAGCCTCCCCGCCGCCCCCTGAGGCGGCGGTTCCACCGCTCCGTTTCCTTCCTTCCGAGCCGTGCTGCAACGCCTCCTGCTTCTGCCGCTGCTGGCCCCGCTGCTGCTGCTGCTGCTGCTCGCGGCCCTCAATCCCAGGCCGAGCGTGGCCATGCGGGTGCTGATCTGGCGCCTGCCGTCCCTGCCACTGGGGGCTTGGATTGCCCTGGCCGGTGGAGGAGGTGCCGCCCTCAGCGCCGGTTTCACGGCCCTGGCCCTTCGGCAGCGGGCCAGCCCCCGCACGCCTCCTGCGCAGGCTCCGCAGGCCCGCCGCCAGGAGAGAGCAGCGGCGCCAAGCCGCGGCGAGGTGCCGTTCTCGCCACCGGCGGGGTTCTCAGGCCCGGAGCGCGCTCCCCAGGATCCCCTGCCGACCATCTCTGTTCCCTTCCGCGTCATCCGCCGGGGAAGCGCGGCTGGCTCCGGCCCGGGCCCGACGCCGCCACCTCCGCCTGGCAGCCATGGATGGGGCATGGAGCCGAACCAGCCGGCCGCTGCTGGGCCGGTCGCCACCGCGGCAGAGGGCTGGGAGGATCCGCTGACCGACGACTGGTAGGACAACCCTAAAGTTTGCCAACGGTTCCATGTTGAGGCCCTGTCCGTGAGCGATTCCGCCAGCCCCGCCCCCAAGCCCACGCCAACGGACGCAGCCCAACCTGCGGAGGCCAAAGCCAAGCCTGTGGCCACCAAGGTGAAGCCACCCGCTCCAGAAGACAAGCCGTTCGCGGAGTTCATCCCCCAGCTGTTTCTGCCCGGCCTGGCCAAGGAGATCGAGGCCTATGGCGGCCCGGCCCCGGATTTGAGTTTCGTGGAGGCGCCAATGCCGGTGGTTGCCGCTCCCTGCTGGCAAGTGATCGGGGTGCTGCCGGGCGGCCGCCGTTTCTGGCTTTGCTTCACCACCGCGGAGATCAGCTCGGCCAAGACCTTCAGTGTGGCCGAGTCGGGCAGCGAACCCAGCCTGCTGGAGTCGTTCCTGATCGATGAGCGCAAAACCACCCTGGCGCTGCTGGTGTCCCGGGTGGTGTCCCGCCTCAACAGCCAAAAATGGCTGGGTCCGAACTGAGCACCCGCCCCTGGCCCCCCAGGCTTTACATCCTGACGGAGAAACGCGGAAGCCTTCTACGATGGCTTCACTGTCTTGCCGAGACGCGCGAATGGTGCCTCAGATCGCCGCCCCCACTGCCGCCCCATCTCCTGATGTGGCCACCCTCCCGGAACCCGGCGCCACGGTGACCAGCGCAGGGACCCCAACCTTCAAGGCCCCGGTGAAGGACACGATCCTCACCCCCCGCTTCTACACCACGGATTTCGACGCCATGGCGGCGATGGATCTGCGGCCCAACGAAGTGGAACTCGAAGCGATCTGCGAAGAGTTCCGCAAGGATTACAACCGCCACCACTTCGTGCGCAACGAAGAATTCGTAGGCGCGGCCGACAAGCTCGATCCCGACACCCGAAAGGTGTTCGTGGAGTTTCTGGAGCAGAGCTGCACCTCCGAGTTCTCGGGATTCCTGCTTTACAAGGAACTGAGCCGCCGCATCAAGGGGAAAAACCCCCTGCTGGCCGAATGCTTCGCCCACATGGCGCGTGATGAGGCCCGCCATGCCGGCTTCCTCAACAAGGCGATGGGCGATTTCGGGCTGCAGCTCGATCTCGGCTTCCTGACCGCCAACAAGGCCTACACCTTCTTCAAACCCAAGTTCATCTTCTACGCCACCTATCTCTCCGAGAAGATTGGCTACTGGCGTTACATCGCCATCTACCGCCATCTCCAGAAACACCCCGAAAGCAAGATCTTCCCGATCTTCAATTTCTTCGAGAACTGGTGCCAGGACGAGAACCGCCACGGTGACTTCTTCGACGCCTTGATGAAGGCCCAGCCAGGCACCGTGCGTGGCCTCCAGGCCCGCCTCTGGTGCCGCTTCTTCCTGCTGGCCGTGTTCGCCACGATGTACGTGCGCGACGTGGCCCGCAAGGAGTTCTACGAGGCGCTCGGCCTCGACGCCCGCGCCTACGACAAGGAGGTGATCGCCAAGACCAACGAAACCTCCGCCCGGGTCTTTCCTGTGGTGCTCAACGTGGAGCATCCCAAGTTCTACGTGCGTCTGGAGAGGATCGTCACCAACAACAGCGCCCTGACCGCCGCGGATCAATCCAGCGCCGCCGCTCCGATCAAGGTCCTGCGCAAGCTTCCCTTCTGGCTGGCCAACGGCCTGGAGATGGCGAAGCTGTTCCTGATGGCGCCGATCCGCAGCGAAGACTTCCAACCGGCCGTGCGCTGAGTCGCCAGGCTATTCAGATCCCTTCCTTTGGTTCCGTTTGTTGCCAGCGCTCCCTTTGGTTGCTTCCCTGCCACTCCCCGTTGTTTCTCTCGATCCGTTCGACCTGAGCTGGCGACCACGGCTGGAGGCGGTGCTGTCGGCCGGTTGTGCCGCCGGTGCAACCCTGGTGGAGGTGTTTCTGGAGAGCACCGACCACATCGGTCTGTTGGCCGAGCAGGACCGCATCACCAATGTCAGCCCGGCCTTCGGCAAGGGGGCCGGCATTCGGGTGTTCCGCGGGGAGCGGGATGGGTTCGTCTCCACCAACGACCTCAGCAAACGGGGTCTGCTCACCGCCCTCGAGCAGGCCCTTGGCATGCTGGGGCTGGAGCCCTGCAGCGCCGGCCGCGGCGGCTTCGAAGGCCTGGCCCACCTGCGTGATCACGCCGCCGCCAAGGCTGGCTGGCTGGCTGCCTGCCCCGGTCTGGGGGACGCCACGGCCCGGCTGCTGGAAGGCACCGCCCTGCTCGAATGCCACGGCCAGCACCTGCAGGCCCGCCGCGGCAGCTACGCCCGCGACTGGCAGGAGGTGATGGTGGCCGCCAGCGACGGCACCTTCGCCCGCGACATCCGCCTGCATCAGTCGGTGGGGCTCAACGCCCTGGTGGCCGATGGGGAGCACCGGGCCAGCCAGGGGCGGCGCTACGGCAGCACCGACCGGCCCGACGACCTGCTCCACTGGGACGCGGAAGCCTCCGCCACCGAGCTCTGCGCCAGTGCCAGGGCCATGCTCCACGCCGACTATGTGGAAGCGGGCAGCTACCCGGTGGTGCTGGCCAACCGCTTCGGTGGCGTGATCTTCCACGAAGCCTGCGGCCATCTGCTGGAAACCACCCAGGTGGAGCGGGGCACCACCCCCTTCGCCGACCAGGTGGGCAGCCCGATCGCCCATGGGGCCGTCACGGCGATCGACGAGGGCCTCAGCACTGGAGCATTCGGCAGTTTGTCGATGGACGACGAGGGCATGGAGCCCCAGCGCAACGTGCTGATCGAGAACGGCATCCTCAAGCGCTTCCTCTCTGATCGGGCCGGCGAACTGCGCACCGGCCACGCCCGCACCGGCAGCGGCCGCCGCCAGAGCCATGCCTTCGCTGCCGCCAGCCGCATGCGCAACACCTTCATCGCGGCCGGGCCCCACAGCCCCGCCGACCTGATCGGCTCGGTGGAGCGGGGTTTGTATTGCAAGTCGATGGGGGGCGGCAGCGTCGGCCCCACCGGCCAGTTCAACTTCGCCGTGGAGGAGGGCTACCTGATCGAGAACGGCCAGCTGGGCAAACCGGTGAAGGGCGCCACCTTGATCGGCGAGGCCAAGGAGGTGCTGCCCCGCATCTCGATGTGCGCCAACGACCTGGAGCTGGCGGCCGGCTTCTGCGGTTCGGTGAGCGGCAGCATCTTCGTCACGGTGGGGCAGCCCCACATCAAGGTGGATGCGATCACCGTGGGGGGACGATGACCGTCACTGACACAGCGATCCTTGAATCGCCCGTCCAGGGACTGGACGCCAGCAAGCTGGCCGGCCAGCTCGAGCGGCTCGCCGCCGAACTGGGCATCAGGCGCTGGGATCTCGGCGCCGCCTGCAGCACCGACACCTCGGTTCAGGTGGACCGGGGCGAGCCGAAGCAGCTCAAGGGTGCCCAGCGCAGCTCGATCACCGTGCGGGTCTGGAACGCAGACGGCCTGGTGGGAATCACCAGCACCTCCGATCTCTCAGCGGCGGGCCTGGCCCGCGCCCTGGCCGGAGCCCAGGAAGCCAGCGCCTACGGCAACGCCGACGACACCCCGACGTTTTCGCCGCTGGCTACCGCGCCGCTCGAAACCCTGGACCAACCGCTGAGGGAGCCGGTGGGCATCCTCAGCCTGCTGGCCACCCTCCAGGAGGCCGAGCGGGATCTGCTCTCTCGCCACGTCGCGATCAGCACGGTTCCCTACAACGGCCTGGCCCAGCGCAGCAGCGAGCGGATCTACCTGAACAGCGACGGGGCCTGCCGTCAGCAGCGGCTGAGCACCGCCAGCCTCTATCTGTACGCCCGGGCCGAGGAGGCGGGCCGCAAGCCCCGCAGCAGTGGGGCCGTGCGGCTGGCCTATGGAGCCGGCCTGCTCGACGTGGCCGGCTGTATCGACGAAGCCGCCGAGCGCACCATCTCCCACCTTGACTACGCCCCGATCGACACCGGCCGTTACCCCTGCGTGTTCAGCCCCGAGGCCTTCCTCGATCTGATCGGGGCCTTCAGCAGCCTGTTCAACGCCCGATCGGTGCTGGATGGGGTCAGCCTCAGCCAGCGCGAGTCGATCGGCGAACAACTGGCGGTGCCGTTCCTCTCGATCCACGACAACGGACTCCACCCCGGCAACATCGGCGCCTCCAGCTTCGATGGGGAAGGCACACCGGTGCATCGGCTCGCCCTGGTCGATGGGGGGGTGTTGAAGCATTTCCTGCACTCGGAAGCCACCGCCCGCGCCTTCGGCGTGGCCCCCACCGGCCACGCGGGCCTCGGTGCCAAGGTGTCTGTGGGGACGAACTGGCTGGAGATCGGTCCGGGCGATTCCGCAGGCGGCGCCAGCGGCCTGGATCGTCACAAGGCGGATGGGGTGGTCTGGATCGAGTCGCTCTCGGCGCTCCATGCCGGCGTGAAGGCGAGCCAGGGCTCCTTCTCGCTGCCCTTTGATGGCTGGCTGATCCAGGGCGGCGAAGCCCGCTCGATCGAGGCCGCCACTGTTGCCGGTGACATCCGCGCCGTGCTCAAGGGGCTGATCGGCTTCGAAGGCCCCGCCAAGATCACCCCCGACGGCCTCTGCCCCCATGTGTGGGTGGAGGGTCTCTCGATCACCGGCGACGCCTGAACGGCGCCATCGTTGCCCATGAAAATCCTGTTCTGGGGCACACCCGCCTACGCCGTGCCCAGCCTGGAGGCGCTCGTGGGGGCAGGCCATGGCTTGGTGGGGGTGGTGAGCCAGCCCGACCGGCGCCGGGGCCGGGGCTCCGCCCTGGTGCCGTCGGCGGTGAAAGAGCGCGCCCTGGAGATGGGGCTGCCGGTGTTCACACCCGAGCGGATTCGCCGGGAACCCGAGTTGCAAGCCATCCTGGCCGCCCTGGGGGCGGATCTGTCGGTGGTGGTGGCGTTCGGGCAGATCCTGCCGAAGGAGGTGCTGGCCCAGCCACCACTGGGTTGTTGGAACGGCCATGGTTCGTTGCTGCCCCGTTGGCGTGGGGCGGCGCCGATCCAGTGGAGCCTGATCGAGGGGGACCGGGAAACCGGCGTGGGAATCATGGCGATGGAGGAAGGGCTCGACACGGGACCTGTGCTGCTGGAGCGGCGGCTGGCAATCGGCCCGCTGGAGAACGCCGAAGGTCTGGCCAGGCGGCTGAGCCAGCTCACCGCCGATCTGCTGGTGGAGGCCATGCCCCTGATCGAGCGGGCCGGGCCGGGCCCGCTGGCGGAGCGGCTGAGGCGGCTGGGGGTGCGGCACCAACCCGAGCAGGCCGACCGCTACGCCCGCCTGCTGGGCAAGCAGGACTACCGGATCAACTGGGCAGAACCAGGCCTGGCCATTCACCGCAAGGTGATGGGGCTCTACCCGGGGGCCCACACCAGCTGGCAGGGCCAGCGCTTGAGGCTGCTGGCCACCGAGCCGGCGGCCGCCAGGGGAGCAGGGACTGAATCGCCGCCTGGCACCGTTCTGGAGGCGGTCCCGTCCGTTGGGCTCGTGGTTGGCACGGGGGAAGGCCCCCTGCTGATCCGAGAAGCCCAGCTGCAGGGCAAGACGGCATCCAGGGGCCAGGGGCTGATCCAGCAACTGGGGGCAAGGGCAGGGGATCGGCTGGGAGCCTGCTGTCCTTAGACAACAGCATGGCTGAGCGACCCCAGAGCCCCTTGAAGGATCAACTCTGGCGTTTCCAGGGACGCCAGGGAGAACGGGGGGCTGTGTTCAGTCCGTGCCGCCGCTACCGCTATGCGCTCTGGCGCCAGTGGAGCGGCGCGGGAGATTACGCCGTGGTGGTAGGGCTCAATCCGAGCACGGCCGACGAGACAGCCGACGACCCAACGGTCCGGCGCTGCATTGCGTTCGCCAGGCACTGGGGCTACGGCGGACTCTGCATGATCAACCTCTTCGCCTTCCGCGCCACCAGGCCGGCCGCGCTGATCGCCGCCGCCGAGCCGGTGGGCCCGGAGAACGACCAGTGGCTGCAGACCTGCTGCGCCCCGGCAGGGGTGATCGTGGCCGCCTGGGGACGACGCGGCAGCTGGCTCCATCGCGACCAGGACGTCCGGTGTCTGCTGCCGCCCCTCCATGTGCTTCGCCTGGGCAAGACGGCCTGCCCCCTGCATCCGCTCTATCTGCCCAAGACCCTCCGGCCGATGCCGTGGATCTGATCCTGGCGCAGAGGTGATCGATCCCTTCGCCATCAACCCAGCCGCCCGGCGACCTCCAGATAGCGATCCTCCAGGGCGCTGACCTGCAGGCCAACCAGCTCAGCCTCCTGGAGCTGCCCGATCACCTCTTCGGGGCTGAACGCTGCCCGCAAGGACTGGATGTAGTCGCGCTGCAGCAACGGGGGGGCACCCGGCAGGTGGGCGGCCAGCAAGGCCTGCACCGCCGCCTCCGAGCCGGGCCGACGCAGATCCTTCAGGTACACCACCGCCCCCGGTGCCCCCAGTTGCCGCACGGTTCTCCAGAGCACCATGGGGTCGTGCAGATGGTGGAGCAGGCTGTTGCTCACCACGGCTGAAAAGGCCTTCGCCGGCCAATCAGGGCACGGGAGCACGGCCAGCTTGAAGCGCAGATTCGGCCAGCCGGCTTCTCCCAAAAGACGTGCTTTGGCGATCGCCAGCATTGCCGGGGCCCCATCCAGCCCCAGCACATCGCTGACGGGGTAGCGGGCGGCCAGGCGGAAGCTGATGTTGCCCGGCCCACAGCCCAGATCGACGATCCGCTCCCCCAGCCCAGCGGGGAAGAGGCTGTCGATGCGGTCGATCACCGCCTGGTCCGTGGCGCTGAAGTCCGCCTCGGCATAGGCCTTTGCCTGTTGCGCCTCGTCCATCAGCTCCGGCTCACAGACGCGCAGCACGGTCGCTCCTCGGGTTGAACCATTCCACAGCACGATCACCCCGATCGAACCGGAAGCCAGGTGGCAGGAGGATGGAGTAACCCGCGCCAAGGCCAGGCCATGGATGGCCGAATGTCACGTCTTGCCCACGAACTGTGCTTGAAAGCACAAAGGCTTCTTAAGGTTGTCTTCTGAATCTGTCTTGGTCCTCCATGGTGCTGATCTGTTGGGATCTCCGCGGTAGTCGGTCTTCGGAAACCGTCCCGTTCCATCAAGCCCGGGTTCGTCGCAACCAAATCGAGCAGCAAGGGGCTGTCGTGTACTGGAGTGAGCGGCTGGCCAACACCTGAAGTGCGCTGCTAGGAGTACAGGGTTCCCCTGGCCCTGGTGCGGCGATGCCGTTCCGATTCCCTGTTTGTCGCGGCGGCGGCACAACCAGCCTGGCCGCCGTCGGATCCTTGGTTCTCGCCTTCACTTTGGGAGGATGCTGGGGAAAGTCTGACCCCCAGAGCAAACGCATCGATCAACTCGAGCAGCGACTGCAGCAGGTGGAGCAACGCCTGGCCAGCCCGGCAGGAACCAATGCCGCTGACCCTGCCGGCAAACCACCTGCCGGTGTTGTCAAGTCACTCACCTTCCGCATGGGCAGCGCCGATGACCGGCTACGGATTTATTGGGCCGACGGCAGCAGCAGCGACCTGCCCTGCACCAAGGAGCAGGGCACCTGGGCCTGTGGCTGACTTCCCCCTCCAGCGCCCGTTGCTCCGCGCCTGCTTCGGCTTGATCAGCGCCATCACGATTGCGGGGGCCTCGTCCTTGGCGGGCACATCGGCCTGGGCCCAGGCCGATTTTCCCTTCAACTTGCAGCGCGCCACCAACCTGGCCCGGATGAAGGCGGAGAAGCTCAATGGCGGGCTCAACGTCTATCGGCCAGCCGCCTGCATGTTCGACCGGGCCGCCGGCAACTGCATCGTCGAATCGAGCGACCAGGGCATCCTGTTCCGGTTCAAGGGCGGGCCCCCCGGCTGGCAGCAGCTGAACCTGCCGGCCACGGTGGAAACGGAGCTCCGGGTCTCCCCGGATGGCCGCTCCATCCTGGCGGTCGTTTACAACGGCCCGATCCGGGTCATGGCGCCCTGAGCGCCAGGCCCTCGCACAACGCCACCAGCGCCTCCGCCCAACTGGGCTGGCAGGACCACTGCTCTCGGCGGGTGACACTCAGGGCAATGCCCTTCTCGCCGTAGGCGGCCTCGTTGATGAACACCGGCCACAGCGGCGATTCAGCCGTGGCCGCCTGGCAGGTGGTGGTGCCGTCCGGGCAGAGAAACAGGGGGGCGCCGGGATGGAGGGGCTGCCAGTCGCGGTGCTGGCGCAGGGGGTGCAGGCAGGCGGCCGGACGGCCATCGCTGTGGCGGGGCAGATCGAGGCTGCCCGCGTGGCAGTGCACCACCAGGGTGGATGGCAGGCGCAACCGGCCGGCACGGGCCGCGGCCAGCACGGCGAGGGCAGCCTCGACGGCCAGCTGGGTCTGGCGGCAGACCGTGGCGGTGATCACGCCCTGGGGCACCGGCCCCACCTCGATCACAAGGCCGCAGGGCCACTGCTCCACCAGAAAGCCACTCTGGGCCGCATCCGCCTCGTGCAGGTAGATCGGCAGGCCCAGGAGGCTTTGGATGCCCGCCGCCAGGGCCAGATCCGCCGGGCGGCGGCCATAGAGCACCAGGGAATTGCCCATCGCCGCTGTGGTGCTGTGCAGATCCAGCACCACGGGGCAGGGGCTGGTGCCGCCGGGGCCATGGGCCGCGATCAGCTGCCGGGCCCGCTGCACCTCCAGCTCCTCCCGGCCAGGATCATCGAGCAGGGACAGGGAAAAGGAGCGGTTCAGGTCCCGCTGGATGTAGCGGACCCCGGCGGCCAGGGCGGCCGGATTGCCGATCGCCAGCTCCAGGGCCAGGGCGCTGGCCTCCAAAGCGGCGGGCTGCTGGCGCCAGTGCTCCAGCAACCAGGGGGCGTTGCGTTCGTTGCCATGGGTGCCGGCCACCACCAGCACCCTGCCCGCGGCCATCCCCCCGTCTGCTGCCATCGCCATCCTGTGCCGGCCCGCAGCCAGCCTGGCAGGTCCGCCCCTGGAGGTTCCAGAGTTGAGGGGTCCGCCGCAGAGCGCCATGGCCATCCCTCCCCCCGTGGTCGCCGCCGTCCGCCAGGCGTGGCACTGGCAATGGCTGCAGCTGATGGGCGGCCTTGGGCCCGCCGATACCGAGGGGAACTACCGCCGCCCGGTGGCGGCCTTCAGCGCATCCCCCGAGCTTCCAGCCAGCGCCGGGCAGCCCGGCGGCCATGTGCTGATCGTGGGGCGCAGCTGCCCCTGGGCCCACCGAGCCTGGGTGGTCTGGACGCTCCGGGGCCTGGGGGAGTCGATCGAGCTGGTGGTGGTGGAGCCGGACCCGAAGGCGGGCCGCTGGCGGTTCGCCGAACCATTCGAGGGGGCCACGGCCCTGATCGACCTGTACCGCCGCTGCGGCAGCGACCCCCGGGCCCGGGCCACCGTGCCGGTGCTCTACGACCGCCGGGAGCAGCGGATCGTCGTGAACGAAAGCGCCCGGCTGATCGAACTGCTCAACCGCTGGCCGGCGGCGGCGGCACCCGATCTGGAACCCGCCGAGCGGGCCGAGGCAATCGGCCAGTGGCGCGTGCGACTCCAGGATGCCGTGAACGATGGGGTCTACCGGTGTGGCTTCGCGCGGAATCAGGCGGCGTACGACAAGGCCGAAGTGGAGCTGTTCGCGGGGTTCGATGCGATGGAGCAGGCCCTCGCCGGCGGCGGCCCCTGGCTCTGCGGCGATCAGCTCACCCTTGCCGATGTGGTGCTGTTCCCCACCCTGATTCGGCTGGAGCTCGTCTATGCCCCCCTGTTCGGCTGCTCCCGGCGGCCGCTCTGGCAGTTCCCCGCCCTCTGGGACTGGCGACGGCGCTTCTTCGGCCTCGGCGGCGTGGCCGACACCTGCTTCCCCGAAGCGTGGCGGCGCGATTACTTCGGGGCGCTCTTCCCCCTCCAACCCTCCGGCATCGTTCCGGCCGGCCCTGATCTGGCCACCCTGGTGGGTGGGTGCCCCTCCAAGGCCCCGCCATGATGAAGGCGAAGACCCATCCGATGCCCGACCCGATGACCGGCTCGACCACACGCCCTCTGAACCACGATCCGGCCCAGGGCGATCCGGTGTTCGAGGGGGTCTATGGCCCCTTCACGATCGACGCCACCGACCGGCGCGAGGTGCTGGGCTACCGCCTCGCCCTGCTGGCGGTGGGGGTGGGCGAGGCGGCCCTGCTCTGGCAGTGGCGCAGCTTCGGGGATGGCACACCCCTGTGGCCCTGGCTGCTGGTGATGGCGGTGGGCCTGGGGTTGGCCCTGCTCTGGATCCACATCTACCTGCGGCCGCTGCACCGGGCCCTGCAGCTCTTCTGGCTGCTGGGCTGCGCCGGTGGCCTGGTGCTCGCCGCCCGGGTGGGTGCCAACGCCATGCTTCCCGCCCTGGCGGCGGACTCCCGCTGGATCTGGGCGGTGGGGCCGTTCTTCGCCGCCCTGGCCGGCATCGGCTTCAAGGAGTTCTTCTGCTTCCAGCGGCCCGAGGCGATCGGCGTCACCCTCCTGCTGCCGGCCACGCTGCTGGGCCGGCTGGCCGGCCTGCTCGACGGCCCCACCACCTTCACCCTGCTGGCGGTGCAAACGGCCCTGCTGCTGGTGCTGTGCCTGCGCAAGTTCCCGATGCCGGCGGCGGCCGACGTGGGCGACAAGAGCGTGTTTGCTTACCTGGAGAGCCAGAACCGGCCGTCGAACGCGTGAGTCTGATCAGCCTGGTGGGAGTCGGAAAGGACTTCGGCATCCGCACCCTCTTCCGCGACCTCACCCTGCACGTGGGTGAGCGTGAGCGGCTCGGCCTGATCGGCCCCAACGGGGCCGGCAAATCCACCCTGCTCAAGCTGCTGGCCGGCCAGGAGCCGCCGGGCGAGGGCGAACGGCGCTGCTCCACGAAGCTGAAGGTGGTGCTGGTGTCCCAGGACCCGGAGCTCGATCCGCAGCGCACCGTGCTGGAGCAGGTGTTCCAGGGCAGCGGAGAGAAGATGGAGTTGCTGCGGCGCTTCACGCTGGTGAGTGAGGCCCTGGCTCACCAGGGCGACCCCGAGGATCCCCACCACGACACCCTGCTGGCGGAGCTGGGCGAGCTCAGCGCCGGCCTCGACCAGGCCAACGCCTGGGGGCTGGAGCAGCAGTGCCGCGAGGTGCTCGAGCGCCTGGGCATCCACGACACCCAGCGGCTGGTGGGCGAGCTCTCGGGTGGCTACCGCAAGCGGCTGGCCCTCGCCTCGGCCCTGGTGGCCGAGCCGGATGTGCTTCTGCTCGATGAGCCCACCAACCACCTCGATGCGGTCTGCATCGAATGGCTGCAGGGCCACCTGGAGCGCTTCCGCGGCGCCCTGGTGCTAGTCACCCACGACCGTTACTTCCTGGATCGGGTGACCAGCCGCATCGTGGAGGTGGAGCGGGGCGAGGCCCGCAGCTACCCCGGCAATTACGCCGCCTACCTGCAGATCAAGGCGGGTGAGGAAGCGGCCGAGGCCGCCAGCGCCGCCAAGTTCAAGGGGGCCCTGCGGCGCGAACTGGAATGGCTCAGCCGTGGTCCCCAGGCGCGCAGCACCAAGCAGAAGGCCCGGATCCAGCGAATCGAGGCGATGCGGGAAGCGCCGGTGCGCCAGGCCAAAGGGGAGCTCAGCCTCGCCACCGCCAGCCGCCGCATCGGCAAGCGGGCCATCACCGCTGAGAACGTGACGTTCTGCGCGCCGGGCAGCGAGCGGCCCCTGTTGCGCAACTTCAGCTACGACTTCAGCCCCGAGGACCGGGTGGGGATCATCGGCCCGAACGGCTCTGGGAAATCGACCCTGCTGGATCTGATCGCCGGTCGGCGCCAGCCCCAGGAGGGCCGCCTGGAGCTGGGCAGCACGGTGCAGCTGGCCTACTTCGACCAGCAGAGCGGTGATCTGGTGGCCGGCAAGGGGATGGAGCGCAAGGTGATCGATTTCGTCAAGGAAGCCGCCAGCCAGATCGACCTGGGCGGTGTGCAGGTGAGCGCCTCCCAGCTGCTGGAGCGGTTCCTGTTCCCGCCGGCCCAGCAGCACAGCCCGATCAGCAAGCTCTCCGGCGGCGAGCGGCGGCGGCTGGCCCTCTGCCGCCTGCTGATCCAGGCGCCCAACGTGCTGCTGCTTGACGAGCCCACCAACGACCTCGACGTTCACACCCTCACCGTGCTCGAAGATTTCCTGGAGGACTTCCGCGGCTGCGTGGTGGTGGTCTCCCACGACCGCTACTTCCTTGATCGCACCGTGGACCGGCTGTTCAGCTTCGAGGCCGGCGAACTCAAGCGCTTCGAGGGCAACTACAGCGCCTACCTGGAGCAGGCCGTCACGGCCAAACCGCAAGCCAAACCACCCGCGGCACCGCCCACCAAGCAGCCATCCAGCGCTGGACAGACCCTCCCCCCGCCGCCGCAGGCAGGCCAGGCCCTTCCCCCACAGGCAGCTCGGCGGCGCAGCTACAGGGAAGACCGCGAACTCAAGGAGCTGGAGGGCCACCTGCCCGACTGGGAAGCGCAGCGGCACCGCCTGGAGCGTGAGCTGGCGGCAGGAGGTGGCGGTGACCATGGCCGCCTTGATCTCCTCACCCGGGAGCTGGCCAGCCTGGCGGCCCGCATTCACCAGGGGGAAGAGCGCTGGCTGGAGCTCAGCGACCGGCCGTCTTGATCAGCTCCAGCCCACAAACCCGCTGGTTGTCCCTGGGTGGTCCGTAGGGTGTGGCTGAAAAGATCCGGTTGATGCAGCCCGGCCTTCCTATGAACTCCATCGACGAGCACATCCTCAAGGATCAGATCGAACTCGAAACCGCCAAGGCCGTGGGCGACAAGGCCAAGCTCGGCCACCTCGAGGATGAACTGAAGTCCTTGCAGGAGTACAAGGAGCACCATCCCGAAGACAGCCACGATCCCAGTGCCCTCGAGGTCTACTGCGACCTCAACCCCGAAGCCCCGGAATGCCGGGTGTATGACGATTGAGCCGCTTCACCGGAAGGGGCTGATCAGCTGATCCCCAGCTGCTCCCAGACGGCGGCCAACAGGGAATCCAGCCCCTGACGCGTTGCGGCGGAGATCAGCCTCACCTCCGCTCCCCAGCGGTTCTCGAGCGCCTGCCTGGCCAAGTCGAGCGCCTCGTCGTCCACCAATTCAATCTTGTTGAGGGCCAGCAGCCGCGGCCGGTCCTTGAGGCCATGGCCGTAGGCCTCCAGTTCCGCCTGCACCACCTCCAGGTCGGCCACCACATCGGGGCTGGACACATCCACCAGGTGCACCAGCAGCCGTGTGCGCTCGATGTGACGAAGAAAGTCGTGGCCGAGGCCCGCCCCCAGGGCGGCACCGGCAATCAGGCCCGGGATGTCGGCGAACACGGTGCCATCGCCGCTGGGCCGCCGCACCACACCGAGGTTGGGCACCAGGGTGGTGAAGGGGTAGTCGGCGATCTTCGGCTTGGCGGCTGACAGCACGCTGATCAGGGTGCTCTTGCCGGCGTTGGGCAGGCCGATGATGCCCACTTCGGCCAGCAGCTTGAGTTCCAACTGGATCTGGCGGCTCTCGCCGTCTTTGCCTTCGGTGAACTTTTCCGGGGCCCGGTTGCGGTTGCTGAGGTAATGGGCGTTGCCGAGGCCGCCCCGGCCGCCGGCCGCCACCCGCAGCCGATCCCCAGGCTCGGTGAGGTCACCCAGCAAGGCCAGGCTGTCCTGGTCGCGCACCTCGGTGCCGCAGGGCACCCGCACCACCAGGTCGTCGCCGCCGGCGCCCGAGCTGCGGTTCGGCCCACCGCGGCGGCCCTCGGGGGCGGCGAACAGGCGCTTGTACTTGAAGTCGAGCAGGGTCTGCAGGTTGGGGTCGGCCTGCAGCCAGATGGCGCCGCCATGGCCGCCGTCGCCGCCGGAGGGTCCACCGGCGGGCACGTACTTCTCGCGCCTGAAGGCCACGATGCCGTCGCCGCCGCGGCCCCCCTGGACCGCGATGCGGGCTTGATCGATGAACTGCAAGGGAGAGCTGGGAGCGCAGGCCAGGTGAGAGGCCAACCTTAGGATCGCCTGGTCTGGGGGCCTGTCTTGGCAGAGGTTCGCTTCGAGCAGGTCAGCAAAACCTTCCCGCCCCGGCGGGGAAGCGCACCCGTGGAGGTGCTGCGCCAGCTCGATCTCACCGTCAACGACGGAGAGTTCCTCGTGCTGGTGGGGCCATCGGGCTGCGGCAAGAGCACCCTGCTGCGCATCCTGGCCGGCCTCGAAACCCCCAGCAGTGGCGCCGTGATCGTGGGTGACCGGGAGGTGAGCGGGTTGCGGCCGGCCCAGCGGGATGTGGCGATGGTGTTCCAGAGCTATGCGCTCTATCCCCACCTGAGCGTGGCGGACAACATCGGCTTCGGCCTGCGCCGCAGCCGTCCCCGCAGCCTGCCCCAGCAGCTCCAGGACAGCCTGCACCGGCTCAGCCGCCCCCTGCCGCCGGGGCTGCGACTGCCCTCGGCGCGTGAATCCCGCATCGCCGCCCGGATCGCCGCGGTGGCCGAGCAGCTGGAGCTCACCCCCCTGCTCGATCGGCTGCCCAAGGAGCTCTCCGGTGGCCAGAAGCAGCGGGTGGCCCTGGGCCGCGCCATCGCCCGGCAGCCGGCCGTGTTCCTGATGGATGAGCCGCTCAGCAACCTCGACGCCAAGCTGCGCACGGGCACCCGGGCCCAGATCGTGGCGCTGCAGAGGCAGCTCGGCACCACCACCCTCTACGTCACCCACGACCAGGTGGAGGCGATGACGATGGGGCACCGGATCGCCGTGCTCAACGCCGGCCGGCTGCAGCAGCTGGGCACACCGCTGGAGCTCTACAACTGGCCCTCCAACCTGTTCGTGGCCCAGTTCATCGGCAGCCCGCCGATGAACCTGCTGCCGGTGCTTGCCGTTGGAGGCGAACACATCCAGCTGGGCAGCCGGCGCTTCCTGGTGGAGGGGCCGATGGCCGCCGCCCTGGCCGCCCATGCCGAGCGCTTCGGCGCCCCGGCACTCACCGGCGGCCTGCGGCCCGAGCACCTCAAGCTGGCCCCCGCCACCAACCGCAACATCCAGGCCGAGGTGACCCACCTGGAAGCCCTCGGCAATGAACTGCTGGTCAGGTGTCGGCTGCTCGATGGCAGCCACCTGGTACAGCTGCGCGCCGACCCGGCCCAGCAGGTGGTGCCGGGCCAGACCGTGCATCTGGAGCTGGACCCGAGCGGCTGGCGCTTCTTCGATGCGGCCGGGGAGGCGCTGCCCGTGCCACGGGCGGCTGCAGGGGTGCCAACGGCGGCGGAGCCGCAGCTCCCCAGGCTGGCGTCATAGCTGCCCGGCGCAGGGTTCCGGACCCCCACAGGCTCATGAACTGATCAGCTCCTCCACGTGGGTGATCAAGGCAGCCACGTCCTCATTGTGCAGGCCATTCGTTCGAGATGCTGCGGTTCCAGATCTTCATGGTAGCGGAGTTAAGCGGCAAAGTCGGTATCGGTCTCAAGCGGCAGAAACGCTTTGACATCAAGCCCATGATCTTGCAATAACTGGAGCAACAAGGTGAGGTTGTGGGTGAAATGAACATCCTGATCCAGGAGATAAAGCCAGGCTTTCTCCACGGCTTGTTGCAACTGAAAACCCCAGACCACCTCTTCAAAAATCTCGCCATCCAACATTCCAGCTGCAGCAACTCCCATCAAGAAAGCCCCCTTCGCGATAGGCATGGCCAATCACATGGCTGCAGAGATTGCTCTTTTCTGCCACCTGGCTCTGGGGTAAAGCAGCAGATCCCCGGCAACACGGTGAGGGGCAAGCTTTCGCCAGATGGGCCCAGAACCTGGCGGCGATCATGGCCTGCCAGCCAGTCATTGGTCACGGTAATCAGCAGATTATCGTTAACTCTGAGCGGGATGGGTTAGTTGCATACTGACTATAGGCCATATGGGGAGTTTTGCCTCCCAGTGAGCGATGAGGTCTTGCATGGCAGTACCTCCAGAGGATGCTGGCCAGGCTGACTTCTGCATCCCAGCCATCTTCATAGGCCCTGATGTACCCCTCCTCATACTTGACAGTTCGCCACAGCCGTTCCACCAGGATGTTGTCATCGCCGTAGGCTTCTGCGAAGCAGTAGCAGCGCTTCCTTCCTGACCAGCTGATCTTGATCCTTTCTTCTCGTAGCCTCTTGACGAAGTCTCTAGATGTGAACTGGACTCCTTGATCCGAGTGGATGATCCTGGGCTTTCGGCCATCACCCAAAGCCATTTCCAGTGACAGCAGACAGAAATCCGTGTCAAGGCTGTTCGATAGCTTCCAGCTGAGGATGTGTCTGGAGTAGAGATCGACGATGGCCACCAGATAGAGAAATCCCTTGCGAAGTGGGATGTAGCTGATATCGGTTGCCCAGGCATCATCCGGTGCATGAATCTTCTCCAGGTCAACATGGCACGGGAAGCGTTCCGACGGATCGCCAGCAATGGTGGTCCTGGGTTTCGGGTAGAGAGCCCGTAACCCCGTGCGCCGCATGAGGTTTCGTACCTGGTCACGCCCCACCTTGATCCCCTCTGCCGCCAGGTAGTCAACCATTCGTCGGCTGCCTGAAGCAGGATCGTCCAGGTACCAGGCATCGATCCGGGCCATGATCCTGAGGGTCTCGGCCCTGACCGGCACCGGCTTGTAGTAGAGGGTGGATTTCGGCAGACCCAGCAGCTCGCATTGACGCCGAACCGAGAGCTGTGGATGATTTTGATCGACCAATCTGCGCAGTTCATGGGCGGTCGAGCAGCTGAGACTTTTTTTCAGCCATTCCAGCTCCATCTTGAGTTTGCCGATCTCCTGAAAGAGCTCAGCCTCTCTCGTCTGATGATCTCCTCTTTCCTTGTCCTTTCTGCCTTTACCGAACAGATCGCTGGCACTTTCCAGCAGCTGTTTTTTCCACTGGCTCACCTGGATCGGGTGGATGGCATGGTCAGCCGCGATCTCCTGAAGGGTCTTGCGGCCGGAAATGGCCTCCATGGCCACACGGGCCTTGAACTCGGGGCTGTGGGTTCTGCGAGTAGTCATCAGTGGGGAGCCCCGGGTTGGGGCTGCGCCCCGCCTCAGAGGTTAACGATGGCCCTGGTCCAGTAAACTCCGACCCTCATAGCTCAGCCAGGCAGGAAACGATTCCGACAGGACTGAGGCCGATGCGAGGGTGGCCTGACTCCCTCAGCGCTTGCGGGACGGGCCGCCGCCCTGCTGGCGGCGATCGATCCTGAGCAAGTCAGGCCCCTCTGGCTCAGGATGACCTGATCACTTTGGTCTGGTCTGATGCCTCGCCCCAGCTCAGGCGCCATGGTGAATGTTCAGGAGGCCAAAACCCATCTCTCGGCGCTGCTGCTGCGGGTGGTCGCCGGCGAGGAGATCGTGCTGGCTCACAACGGAAAACCCTGTGCCCGCCTTGTTCCCCTCAGCCCGTCACCGCCCCGCCGGTTGGGATTCCTGGCCGGAACGGTCGATGAGAGCTTCTTCGAGCCCCTGCCCGAGAGCGAGCTGGCCGCCTGGGGCGCGTGAAGCTGCTGCTTGACACCCCCATCCTGCTCTGGGCCGTGCTCGAGCCAGGCAAACTCAACCGGGGACTGCGCGAGGCCTGACCCTGGCCACCACCGATGCGGCTTTCCACCAGGTCGAAGGCCTGCGCCTCCTCGGGGGCTGAACCGATGCCGTGGGCATCGATCCGTTCCTGCCACCGGAGCAGGCCGAGCGGCTGCACCCTGGTCTGACCAAGTTAGTGTGGCGGGAACGTGGGCGATTCGGCCATGCGCCAGGCCAACATCTACGCGGCCAAGGCCCAGCTCTCGGAACTGGTGCAGGCCGCCCTCGACGGTGAGGAGGTCTGGATTGCCCGGGCTGGCAAACCACTGGTGCGGCTGGTCCCGGGCAGCCCCGCCAGCCGGCTGGGCGGTCGGGGATCACTGGATCTGGAGCCAGGCAGCATCGATGCCGCCTTTTCCCCGGAAGTGGAGGCCACGGTGGCGGCCCTGATCGGTGGCGAAGTCAGCGGATCGCCCTGATGGCCGCTGGTGGTGGTTACCTGCTCGACACCTGCGTGCTGCTGTGGTGGCTGAGTGGGGACCCACGCCTCTCCAGGGAATGGGACGAGCGGTTGCGTGGGTGCCGCTGTCTGGTCAGCGCCGCCTCGATCTGGGAAGCCGCCATCAAGCACCAGCTGGGCAAGCTGGCGGTGTCCCCCCAGTCCCTGATCACCGCGGCACGGGAGGCGGGCTTCGAGTTTCTGGCGATCAGCCCCGACCATGCCGCCGCCACGACGCTCCTGCCTTCCCACCACAGGGATCCGTTTGATCGCCTTCTGATCGCCCAAGCCCGCTTAGAAGGGGTGCTTCTGCTCAGCGACGATCGCGCCCTGAAGTGCTACGGACCTGGCGTGAAGCTGCTCTAGGACCACAACACCGTTCACTTCGGCCAGATCACACTGCAGCCCGGCCCGCCATCACCCTGGTCGGCGTCGTTCACCCGCTCCACCCAGGGCACGGTGGAGAGCCACTGGCGCAGGCCGCGTTTGAGCTTGCCGGTGCCGATGCCGTGGATCACCCACAGCGGCCCATTGGCGCCACGCAGCTGTTCCTCCACGGCCGCCTCTGCTTCGTGCACCCGCAGGCCCCGCACGTCCACGGTGTTGCGCTCGGTGCGCACCTGGGGGCCGGCGCTGTGCCGGGTTTGGGGGCTGCGCACCTGAACCACAGGCGCTGGAGGCGATTCGGGCGGTGCCGGCTTTTCACCCTGCAGGCCCTCGATTGCGGCCAGCTCCACGGTGAGCCGCAGCACGCCGCAGCGCACGCTGAGCTCTTCACCGTCGGGGCTGATCGCCAGCACCTCGGCCGCCTTGCCCAGGGCCAGCAGCCGGATCCGTTCGCCCACCACCGGCCGCCAGCCGGCGTGCAGGCGCCGCTCCGGCTGGGGCCGGTGCTGCTCCTGGAGCCGTTTGAGCCGCTGGCCCGCCTGGCGGGTCTGCTCCCCATCGGCCCTGCCCTGGCGCAGCCGGCGGATGATGCGGCGCACCTCCTGCTGGCCGTCGCGGATGGAGGCCTCCAGGCTCTGGCGCCGCTCCTCCTGCAACTCGGCCGACTGCTCCTGCTGCTGCTGCCAGCGCAGCAGCAACTCCTCGTGCAGCAGCTCCGTGCGGGCCAGCAGGGCAGCGGCGTCTTCGGCGGCCTCCTGCTGGCGGCGTCGTTGCTCTTCGAGACCACGGATCACCTGGTTGAGCTCCCCATCGCCCCGGGGCGCAAGCAGGTCGGCGGCGGCGGCGATCACGGCGGGCTCCAGGGCCAGCCGGCCGGCGATTGCCAGGGCGTTGCTGCGGCCGGGGATGCCCCATTGCAGCTGGTAGGTGGGCGAGAGCGTTTCGTCATCGAAGCCCACCGAGGCGTTCTCGAAGCGGGCATCGCCGTACTTGAGCGCCTTGAGTTCGCCAAAGTGGGTGGTGGCCACCGTCAGTCGGGCCCGCTCGGCCAGGTGGCGCAGCAGAGCGATGGCCAGGGCCGTGCCCTCGGCGGGGTCGGTGCCGGCGCCCAGCTCATCGAGCAGCACCAGGCTGGCCCCGTTCGCCTGGGCCGGCTCCGGCGGCAGGGCCGCCAGGATGCGGGCGATGCGGCGCACGTGGCTGCTGAAGGTGGAGAGGTTCTGCTGCAGGGATTGCTCGTCACCGATGTCGGCGAGCACCCGGCCGCACCAGGGCAGCCGCGGCGTGCCTGCGCAAGGCAGGAACAGGCCGGCCCGCGCCATCAGCGCCGCCAGCCCCAGGCTCTTGAGTGTCACGGTCTTGCCGCCGGTGTTGGGGCCGGTGATCGCCACCACCCGCTGCTCGGGCGCCACCGAAATCGTCACCGGCACGACGGTGTGGCCCCCTTCCCGCCGCTCCTGCCATAGCAGCAGGGGGTGGCGCAGTTGCTGAAGCATGAACGGGGCGTTTGGGTCCTCCGCCAACTCGGGCCGCACCCCACCCAGGGCCAGGCCGTAGCGGGCGCGGGCCAGGGCGACATCCAGGTCGCTCAACACGCGCTGAAGCACCGCCAGGGCGTCGCCGTTGGCGGCCACCAGGGCGCTGAGCTCGGCGAGCACCTGCTGCTCCAGCTCCCGCTCCTGCCCCTGCAGGTCCCGCAGCCTGTTCCCCAGGGCGATCACGGCCTGGGGCTCGATGAACACCGTGCTGCCCGAGGCTGAGCTGTCGTGGGCCAGGCCCTGCACACCGGAGGCGGCGCCGGCCTTCACCGCCAGCACAGGCCGGCCGTTGCGCTCGGCGATCACGGTGTCCTGGAGCAGGGGGGCCAGGCGCCGCACCAGGTCCTGCAGCCGCTCACGCCGCTGCTGGCGCACCCCGGCCAACTGCAGGCGCACCACGGCCAGCGCGGCACTGGCCCGGTCGGCCACCCGCCCGCCTTCCTCCAGGCAGAACCGCAGCCGCTGCTCCAGCTCCGGCAGGGTGCGCAGCTGGGCCACCAGCGCCGTGCAGACGGGACGCAGCTCACCATCCTCGATCTGGCGCCGCAGGCGGCGGGCGGCCGCCAGGGTGGCGGCCACCTCCAGCAGGGCAACCCCAGCGGCCGTGCCCCCCTTGCCGCAGTGCTGCAACAGGTCGCCCAGATCGGCGACGCCCTGGAAACTCACTCCGCCGTCAAGCAGCCCGTCGAGGGCCAGCAGCTCGGTGGTTTCAGCCAGCCGCCGCCGGCTTTCGGTCAGGGTCGCCGGCAACGGCAGGCTGCGGCAAAGCCGCCCACCCACAGCCGTGCTGGCAAAGCTGGCCAACTGGGCCGCCAGCCGCGGCCACTCCAGCAGCTCAAGGGTCTCCGATTCAATCGCCAACAAGCCGCCTGTGCTCAAGCCAGCCCCTGCACCTGCTCCGGCCCGGCCGCCCCCGCGATCGGGGCGGCGCCCACGTTGGAGGGGATGCCACCGATCGGCTCGTAGAGCATCTCCAGCCAGTTTCCATCAGGATCCTGGAGGTAGAACGAGGCGGTGCCGTCGCGGTGATCGTGCACCGGCCCGACCTTGTGGCCCGTGGCCTGCAACCGTTCATGCACGGCGTCCACCTCCTCCCGGTCGTTGAAGTGGAAGGCGAAATGGGGGCCGGCCACGGTGTAGGTGGGGCTCAGCAGCGCCACCCCATCGCCACTGTGGGGCGATTGCAGGTACGACCAGTCATCGGCCTCCCAGGTGATGCGCAGACCGAGGACCTGATAAAAGGCCTTAGCGCGGTCCATGTCCTGGACCCGCAGGGCCACGTGGCCCAGACGTTGCACGGCCATGGGGCCTCTCCATCGATGCATTCATTCTGATCGGCCGGCGGCCGGCCTGATCCGGTGCCGGCCGGGTGGCTGGTCTGGGCCGGGGCGCAGAATCAGCCCTGGTGCAGCCAGGCGGCTGCATCGCAGGCGTGGTACGTGAGGATCAGGTCGGCGCCGGCCCGCTTGAAGCAGAGCAGGGTTTCGAGCACGATCGCGCGCTCGTCGATCCAGCCGCGCTCGGCCGCCGCCTTCACCATGGCGTATTCGCCACTGACGTTGTAGGCGGCGATCGGCAGCTCCGTTTCGCCCCGCAGGCGGTGGATGATGTCGAGGTAGGCCAGGCCGGGTTTCACCATCAGGATGTCGGCCCCCTCCTGCTCATCGAGCAGGGCTTCGGTGAGGGCTTCGCGGCCGTTGGCCGGATCCATCTGATAGGTGCTCTTGTCGGTGGGAATCGGCTTGGTTGCGCCGGGGCGGGGGGCGGAATCGAGCGCCTCGCGGAAGGGGCCGTAGTAGGCGGAGGCGTATTTCGCGGTGTAGCTGATGATTCCCACCTGCTCGAAGCCCTCCTCGTCGAGGGCCTCGCGGATGGAACCCACCCGACCGTCCATCATGTCGCTGGGGCCGATCAGGTCGGCGCCGGCGCGGGCCTGGGCCACGGCCTGGCGGCAGAGCTGGGCCACGGTTTCGTCGTTGAGCACCACCCCCTCCTCACTGACGATGCCGTCATGCCCATCGCAGGAGTAGGGATCCAGGGCCACGTCGGTCATGATCGCCATCGCCGGATGTTCCTGCTTGAGCCGACGGATCGCGCGGGGGATCAGGCCCCCTTCGTTGAAGCATTCGGCGCCATCCTCGGTCTTGAGGCCATCGGCCACCTTGGGGAACAGCACGACACAGCGGATGCCCAGATCCCAGGCCCTGCCCACCTCCCCCACCAGGCCATCGATGCTCCAGCGCTGGGCGCCTGGCATGGCGCCGATCGGCTCGTTGGTGGCGCCTTCGTGCACGAACAGGGGGTAGATGAAATCGGCCGCGCTCAGCTGGAACTCCCGCACCATGGCCCGGAGGGCCGGTGTGCGGCGCAGACGGCGCGGACGGTAGGCGAGCTCCATGCAATCAGAATCAATTTCTGGATCTTAAAGCCCCACTGGCTTGAGATAACAAGTGATAGCAACATACCAAGTTAACTTACCAAGCAGACCATGCGACAGCAGCAACAACGAAGAAGCCAGTGAACGCACTCAACTGAAAGACTCGATCCACTCTGTTGATCATCTTCAGGGCTTCGCCTTTGTGCTGATCCGGCGATCCCGCATATGCGTTACTCCCCCAAAGAAATAAAACGAACAAAACAACTGAAACAATATAAGAATAGGCGTATAAAAAGTCGAGAAAGGTGAGATAACTCAGCAATGGCAATTCAGCCTTGTAGGTCTGCTGGAGAAAGATCAGGGTCAACAAGGCGGTGGACGGGATAGCCAGGCGGATTTCGCCAAGCTCACCATCCAGCAGGGGGGCCAGCAGCACGATCAGCATCACGATCATCAGCGGCAGGATCCAGGTCACGAAACTGGAAAACGGATCGCCCTTCATCACCAACTCGGTGCTGAGCCGTGAAAAATCCAGATCACCCTGATCAAATCCCCAATTCGTCCCATAGGAATGACGCGAGGATACGGATCGCACCGTATCAATGTCATAGCCATTGATATAAGCACCACTGCCAACCTGACTGTTTTTCTTATTGGAATCGGGAACAAGCACGACGTTCGCCTCCTGGTGGGAGAACCCTTCAGGCGAAACTTCTAAAACGACTGGCAGCACAAGCTTCTCAAAGGGTGATCTCCTGAGATCTACCATCGGAATATACAGATTGGCAGAATAACGAAAGAGTTGATAGAAGCGATCCGCAGGTTTTTGAACAGGCGCAACTGTATCGGGCTCAATTTGAGCAGAGGAGGCGTTAACCAGATTGGTGATCTCCACAAGCTGTAGTGGGGTGATCCCTTGCGCCACCATCAGATCCTGCAACTCCCTGGGCCATTCCAGCCAATAAAACCCTTCTGCATTGAAGATTCTCTGCCGCAATGACAAGCTATGGAAATTCTCGATGAATGTGCCAACTTCAACCCCGATGCCTTTCGCATTGGACAGTTCTGTCTTCGGGTCCACCAGCATGGATTCTTCCCGAACCAGAGATGGCGGCATGCCCCGCTCCGGTGGGATCACTGCCTTCAGTGCGACCGCAGACCCGATCACCAGAAGGACCACCCACAGCCACCACCGTCGTTTTCGCAAACCCTGATCAATCGTCTTTGAAGGGGAGTCTGCTGGATCAGTGGCTGCCAGGGCCTGTGGGGCTCGGTCCGATGGATTGGTCCCTGGGAGTCAGAGCTTGGCGGAGTTTATCCACTCCGCGCGGGGGTCGATGCTGCGGGCCAGGCGCAATTTCTCCAGCAACTCCGTTTCGCCCTCACTGAAGCGCTCCGGCAGCTTGAGGCTGAGGCTGAGCAGCAGATCGCCGCGGCCCTCCTTCAGGGGCCAGCCCTTGCCCTTCAGCCGCAGGCTGCGGCCCAGGGCCACCCCGGCCGGCACCTGCACGGTGGCCTCCCCATCCGGCGTGGCCACCCGCACCTCACCGCCCAGGGCCAGTTCATCGAGGCTGAGCGGCAGGTCGGCGCGCAGCTGATCGCCCTCGAGCTTCCAGATCGGATGCTCCTGCAGCTTCAAGTTGAGGTAGAGGTCGCCGCGACGGCCCGTACCTGGCTGGAGATTGCCCTTGCCCTTGAGCCGCAACCGGCTGCCATTCTTCACCCCCGCCGGCACCCGCACCTGCACCCGTTCCTCGTTCACCGCCAGGGTGCGCTCGCAGCCGCGGAAGGCATCGGCGAAGCTGAGGTTGATCGTGGCTTCGGCATCGAGGTTGATCGGCGCCGCCGGCCCCGCCCCCCCGCCAGGCCCGCCGAAACCACCGGAAAAGTTGCCCGGGAAGCCACCGGAGAAGCCAAAACCGGGGTTGCCCACCTGGCCGCCGAAGCGACCGAGCAGGTCGTTAATGAAGTCGTCGAAGTTTCCGTAGCGGCCGAAATCCACATCGAAGCCGGGGGCACCACCGGAGCCCCCCCCACCCATCTGGCTCCAGTACTGGCCGAACTGCTCGTAGCGGCGGCGCTTCTCCGGATCGGAGAGCACCTCGTAGGCCTCGCTGATCTCTTTGAACTTGGCCTCGGCGGAGGCGTCGTCGGGATTCACGTCGGGGTGGTACTGGCGGGCGAGCTTGCGGAACGAGCGCTTGATCCCCTCGGCATCGGCGCTGCGCTCCACACCGAGCACCTTGAAGTAGTCGCGGTAGCCGTTGGCGCTCATCGAGGCAGGCCCATCGAGACTCCGAACACGGAAGCAACCCCCCCAGTTTCCCAGCCAGGGCTGCTATTCGGCTGGCCAGCGCAGGGCGGAAGCCCGAACGGCCCCTAACGTCGTTAAGACAGCTTCAGTGGGTCCCCATGGCCATCGCCAATCCCCAGGGTCACCGCCCGGCCGGGCGTTTCACGCTCCTGCTGATGGGCCTCAATCTGGCTCTGATGGCTGGGATGATCCAGGCCAGCAGTCCCGCCAGGGCCGCCACTGCGGCGGCAACGGGCTCCAGCAGCGGAAATCTTGGTGAGGCCGTCAGCCCCTCCACTCCGGAGCAGCTGGCCTTGGCGGAGCATCTCCGTCAGCGTGGTGCGGTGTTCTACGGAGCCTGGTGGTGCTCGCACTGCTTCCACCAGAAGAACCTCTTCGGCACCGAAGCGGGCCGCTTGCTCCCCTATGTGGAATGCGACAAGGAGGAAGCCGGCCGCCAACGTTGCGCGGCGGCCAACGTGGGGGCCTACCCAACCTGGGTGCTGGGGGGCGAGCGCAAGGAAGGGGTGCAATCGATGAAGGAGCTGATCCAGTGGAGCGGCTTCAAGGGCGCGAAGCCTTGAGGGGTTCGCTGAGCCCCAGCTCCTGGCGCCAGGCACTCAACGGTCGCTCCCAACCCTCCTCCAGCTTGAAGCTGATCAGGCAGGGCGACGCCAGGCCCAGCTCAAAGCCCCGGGCCAAAGACCGCAGCAGCGGTTCGAGAGGCTCGTCGTCCTGCAGGGTGCGCAGCAGTCCGCCGAAGATCAACATCACCGCCAGGGGAGAACGCACCTGGGCCAGGTTGAAGGCCTGGAGCCCCAGTTCGCCGGGGCCATCGGTGCCGAAGCCGGTGAGCACATGGACGATGTCGTGGGTTTCCCGCAGGCGGTGGGTGATGTACTGGCTCGGTGAAGTGATCGGCGTTGGATCGATCAGGCTCTCGGGCGTCAGGCCCTGGCTCTGGAGTTGCTGGGCGTAGGTGTGGCCGAGGCTGCCATCCGGCAGGGAATCGAGTTGATCGAGATCGATCGCAGCGGGACGCCAGTTCGCCTCCACCAGGGCTGCCATGCGGGGATCACCCAGCAGATGGCGTTGCATCTGGGTTGCCAGGGGGCTGCCCTGGAGGCTGCGGGCAACGGCAAAGACGCTGTCAAGTTCGTCGGGGTTCTTCAGGAAGGCCGCCAGCCCCGCCACCATCCGCAGCGACTGGAGGCGTTGTTTGAGGTTGAAGAGCATCGAGGACCTGCTGCTGCCGCCCTCCATCCTCCCTGTTGCCACTGGTGGGCCCTCGGTGGTGGATCTGAGCTTTGCGGGCCTTGGTGTCGATGGGCTCTTCCTTGCCATGAGCTGCTCGGTGGCGGCCTGGGTGAGCATCTACGACTCCACGGCGGCGCGGACGGACGGCGGCATCAATGAACCAGATGCGGGCCTGGGCGCCAGGGCGATCAGCCGGGGCGAGGAACTCGACGCCGATCAAGCGATGGAAGCCATGGGTGGCTGGCGATGAACGCCCGCGCCACGCCCCGCCAGGGGCACCATGAAGCGGCGTCGAGCAGCCACCCCGTTTCCAGCGCGTTGGCACCGGCGCAAGTAGCGGTGGCACTGGCCTGAACCAGGCAGTTTCTGCTAGTACGAGTGTACTTCCATTGCTGGTGTCGACTTGGCTGTCTCCCCGCCCCGCTCCCGTGGCACCCGGCCAGCGCCCAGCGCTGCAGAAGACGATGGCAGCTACCAGGAGTGGGCCTATCTCGGTGACGAGGTGCTGGTGGGCAGCCGCAGCCGCAAGGTCTGCCTCACCTGTCATTGGTTCCGCCACCACGCCGGGGTGAACTGCATCCCTGTGCTCACCTGCCAGCTGCATCAGGGCTTGCTGGCCCATGGCGAGCACCTCACCCGCCGCTGCCAGGGCTGGACCGAGGACATGGCCCGCCAGCGGGGCTGGGCGCCGGAGGTGGCATGAGCGCCCGCGGACGGAGGTGGGTGTGACCGACTCAGGAGAGTGTGCATCAGCCCCGGGGGCTGGGTGATGCGCAGTAGGTGGTGCTCAGTGGGGGCGGTCGGGTGCAGGGCCACCCTCCCCCAAAGTGCAAAGCTTCTGATTGTGAGGATGTTTACTGATGCTTGCCCCGCATCAGCTCAGGGGCCACATCCCCGCTGATAGACCATCCTCCGGAGCGCATCCAAAGCAGGCGAATTGGGCGAGCGCCTATCGAACAGCAACTCCAAGGACATACCCACCTGTCCTATTTCCAGCTGCTTCTCGATCGCGCGCTTCCACTGCGCTGGATCCTCCCCCAGCCCCTGGACCAGCGCCTCTGCCTGCTGCATTTGCTCTGCCGAGGCCCCGATCAGGCGGATCGCCGCGAAGTCACCCCTTGGGGTCCCCAGCGGCCGGAGCTTCACCTCCAGAGCTTCTCCTGGTTGCAGGGGATCAATCGGCCAGGTGATTGGCCCCTCGATTGGCTCGCTGGAGGTGGCCAGTCGTTGCCAGACGAGCCTGCCATTCCGCTCGATCCGTACTTCATCGAGTGGGCCCCCAGCCAAGAGGGTGGGCTGCTTCATCACCACCGTGGCGACCGCTTCGTCGCTGGGGGTAATCGCCAAGTTGGGGCTGATCACGCACACCTCCACGGAGTTGCCGTTTCTGCTGCCACCGAAGGCAATCGGTGTATTCAGCACCAGCAGTTCCCGGATCCGCTGCAAGCCCGTTTTTTGGGGCAGTGGCGCTGACCGGGGCCGTTGCAGGTTCTGCTGGAGCGGCGACATGAACACAGGCCACCCCTGGCCCTGGGCCTGTCCCCAGGCGGATGAGCCGAGCGTAAAAAAGCTGAGCACGGCCGCGGCGGCGATCCTGCGCAACAGCAGCCTGATCTCAGCCACGGCGCACCAGGGAGGTGGTGCCCAGTGCTACGAGCTGCAGCAGCAATGGCAGCAGCTGCAGCTGAATGACGGCCACGTGCAGAGCCGGGGAACGGCCACCACGATGATCGATCCCACCAGCACCAGCTGCCGCACTCGCGATCCCTGGGCGGCGGCGATCAGCAACCTCACCAAGCTGGCTGGACACGGGGAGGGCATCGACTGGGCCCCTGCATCCGGGTACAGGCTTGAACGTGATTGAGGCGTTGAACGCCGACGCTGAGCAAGGCACTGACGATCGTCCCTTGAACTGGGGCACTCAGGTAATGGCCGGTTCGGTGATCACATTCATGCTCACCAGCTGGTGCTCTCCGAAGGAGCGCAGGAAGGGCACATCGGCGGCGTCGCGGCCTCTGGCGATCAGCACGCGGCCGCAGCGGGGAATGTTGTGCCGCGCATCGAAGGTGTACCAGCGATCGGCGAGAAAAACCTCAAACCAGGCCGAGAAGTCCACCGGGGCAGTGCCGATTGGGATGCCGGTGTAGCCGAGATAGCCCGTGCAGTAGCGAGCGGGGATGTTGAGGCAACGGCAGGCGGTGATGGCGAGGTGGGCGAAGTCGCGGCACACGCCGGCGCCAGAGGCAAGGGTGTCGCTGGCGCGTTGGTGCGGCAACACGGCCCCGTAATCAAAGCGGATACGCTGATGCACCCAGTCGCAGATGCGCTGAACCTGGGGCCAGCCACCTTGGATTCCCCCGAAGGTCTCCCAGGCCAGACTCATCAGCGCGGCAGTGTCGCAGTAGGTGCTGGCGTTGAGGAAGCCGTAGGTCTCGATCGGCAAGGCCTGCACCGGGCAAGACGGCGTGGCGGGAAGTACCGAATCGGTGCTGTCGGGGCGCTCGATGGTGGCGCCGTAGCGGAAGGTGGTGAGGCCACTGGCGGCGATCAGGCGGCTCCAACGGTTGCCGCTTTGATCCGTGAGCAGCTCGAAGCTGCGATCAGGGTTGAGTTCTACTGATTCTCGAGAGCAGAGGTTGTTCACCAGGCTGAGGTGGGGATGGACCAGGGCGAGCATCGGCGTGGGCGCCTCGCAGTGGAGCCTGAGTTCGCAGCCGATCGAGAGGTGCACGGACTGCCGGGTGAGCGATGTGGACTGAGGAATCCTGGCGAGGGCCAGCAGACTGTGAGGTGCTCTCGGCCGCCATGCCAGCAGAAGAGCACGCCCGTAAAGCCTTGCCGACGGAGAATGGGAGTACCGATCAGGTCTGAATAATCCTGCGGGCACTTTCTCTGCCGTCGAAGAGGCAGCTGGGTGCGGCTTTTCCGTCCATGTGGATCACACCGACAACAAGCAGGTGCAAGGGCTCTTTGCGCAGATCGAGCAACAGAACGATGGCCGGCTCAATCTGCTCATGAACAACGACGACGCAGGAATCACTCCGGCACCAAAAATGCATCCAACCGGGTTCGGGCTCCTTCCTGGCCCCTCCGTCGTGCCACGGTGGGGTCGTCATAGGCCACCCAGGCAAGTAGACGGCACTCACTGAGTTGCACCTCAAGGCCTTCCGGCTTGTCGCTTCCCTCTGTTGGTCGGCCGGGGCGGCCATCACGGATCCACAGCAGCGGCTCCGGTTCCTCCACTGTGATGCCGTCGGCGTGATTTGTCTCGAGTGGGTGGAGGGCGTTGCGCCAGCGGTAGAGGTAACAGGGGCCCGCCTGTGTCATCGTCGGGCCGGCCAGCACGAGGACATCGTCGCTGCCGCGAACCACGGCCAGATCACGCACGGCCAGGCCATAGAGCTGCAGATAGCGGAAGCGCTGGCCAGCAAGGGTGAGGGTGGAGCGGCCGTCCCCCTCGAGGCCGCCCAGGTGCAGATCGAGCACCAGGGCGATGCCCCGCAACACCGGTCCTCGCAGCCCCACCAGCACCCGCTCACCGCGGGCGGCGATGCCCTCGATGTCGAGGCCGTTCTCCTTGCTGGGGATCTTCAGAAAGGGGGCGATCAGCGGGTCGGCCGCCAGGAACTGGGTGAGGGCATCGCGGCCAGCCGCTGCATCGAAGGCCAACCGCTGGCCGGCCACTGGCAGCCCCTCACCGTCCAGCCGCAGGCAGCCCAGCACGTGGGCGTTGCGGCTTTGCTTTCCCTTTTCAAGGAGGCTAAGGGGTTCTCCCTCGTCGTCGTCGTGCTTGCGGCGCCGGCGGCTGTGGGAGCCCACCAGCCAGAGCCGATCACCGTCGAGCGCCAGGCCCTCGATATCCGATTCGCCGTCGTCCTTGCCGCCGGCCAGGCCGAAGTCCTTGAGCTTCACTTGGCGGAGGTCGCCATAGCGGTGTTCGCCAAGGCGTTGCAGCCGGTAGAGGCTGCGGCCCTCATCACCCCCCAGCCAGAGAAGCCTGTCGTGAGCGGCCAGGGCGGAGAGATTTTGCATGAGATCCTCGGCATCCTTGTCGCGTGAGGGGCCCAGCTCGAGGATGCGCTGCTGGGTCGGTGTGGCCAGGGGAAGGTCGGCTTCGGGAAAGGGCACTTGGAGGGCGGGCAGGGTGTTCCCTGTGGTAGCGGGGCATTGGGGGGCGTCAACGGCTGCGCCCTTCCCTATCCGTCCACTGCGTCATCGGGGCAGCCCTGCCCGCTTTGGCCTCGATCCGATCGCCCAGGTGCAGGTGCTCTGCCCGATGGCGCGTGGTGGTTGCAGGTCAAGGTGGCTCAACATCGAGCTGCAGCAAATGCTCAACCCCGACCCCACCGAGCAGGTGGAGCGTTTCGGGTGGCGGTTCGCGCCGGCCGACAAGGTGATGCCGGTGGCCAACGACTACGAGAAAGAAGTGTTCAACGGTGATGTGGGCACGGTGGAAACGATCGACGCCGATGCCAGCGAACTGACGGTGCGTTACCCCTACGGGGAAGCCGGGGGCTTTGACGGCCGCGAGGTGACCAACGGCTGGGGGGAACTCAACAACCTGATGCCCGCCTACGCCTGCACGATCCACAAGAGCCAGGGCAGCGAATATCCCGCCGTGGTGATCTCTTTGCTCACCCAGCACAACGCCATGCTGCAGCGCAATCTGGTGTACACCGGCATCACCAGCTGCTTGCGGCGGGTGATGCCGACTGCGTGGGCCTCACCAGAGGCCTGGCACCAGCCGCGCGCTGCGCTGCTGCCAGGCGCTGAACTCCGGGTACTTCGCTGCCATCTGCACTTCCTTCTGGCCAATGCGCTGCAGATAGATCAGCAGCACCAGAGCCGGCACCAGGTAGGCCCAGCCGTTGCCGGCCACCACCGCGAAGCTCAAGTAGCGCAGCAGATCGCCGAGGTAGTTCACATGGCGCACGCGCCGCCAGATGCCGTCGCTCACCAGGCCAGCACCCATCGCTTTGGCGGTGGTTTTCTGTGCATCGGCGCTGGCGTTGATCAGACTGCCGAAGCTGAACAGCCCCAGCGCAACGGCCACGGCGGCCTGGGAGATCGGCACGGGATTGAGAAAGGCCAGCAGCCCCGGCAGGCTGTAGAGCACCCCGATGAACAGCAGGGCGAAGCCAAACCCCACCACCCCCACACGCTCGCTGAACAGCTGGCGAGCCCGCTCGGGAAACAGGCATTGCTCCAGCAGCCACCAGAGGCAGTAGCTGATGTGCAGGCTGAGATAGACCACCTGGCGCATGTCCTTCACCCCGACCACGGCCGCCAGCACCAGCAGCAGCACGATCGTGAGCATTTTGGCGGTGTTGATCGCCGTGAGTTGGCTCCAGCCCGCCGGCGGGGCCTGGCCCTCGTCCCGTGCTGATTCAGCCATCCGCGCACCCTCGCTGACGGCACCCTATCGACCCTGGCGGGCGTCGCGACCGCCAAAACCGCTCACACCGCCGCTGCCAGCTAGAACAAGCCATGCCAGACGACACCATGCCCGACAGAAAACAATCTCATGTGGTCGTCATCGGAGGCGGATGGGCTGGCTGGGGTGCCGCAAAGTCACTCTGCGAAGCCGGCGTTGACGTGACCTTGATCGA
>Ga0247834_1000575_pt1 | contig 70733 bp, 67 predicted proteins | sample LaCruzMarch2015__8_FD_187118 | JGI IMG/M metagenome (GOLD analysis project Ga0247834, IMG submission 187118) | Freshwater microbial communities from meromictic Lake La Cruz, Castile-La Mancha, Spain - LaCruzMarch2015_12m | ecosystem: Environmental > Aquatic > Freshwater > Lake | place: Spain...
GGGGAGTGACTATCTCCATGCTTATCCTCCGGTCCCACCCCCGGCAAGGGCCGAGAGGAGCCAGACGGCGGGAAACCTTCGCCTCGCTCCGGCTCAGGCTGCCCCGCCGGCCGAATTGGCCAGCTCGGCCTCCTCGGGCGGGAGGAAGGGCTTGAAGCGGTTCTTGTCGATGGCCTTCATGAAGGCCTCATGCGGGGTCACGCGGCCCTGCTGGAGTTCCGCCCAGATGGCGTCGTCCATGAATTGCATGCCCTGGGCCTTGCCGCCGACGATGGCGTCCTGCAGTTTCTGGGTCGCACCCTCGCGGATGATGGCGGCGACGGCGGTGTTGACGACGAGAATTTCGTTCACCGCGATGCGCCCTCCGCCGTCCGCGCGCTTGAGCAGCAACTGGGCGATGACGCCGCGCAGGGAGGCCGAGAGCATGGTCCGCACCTGCGACTGCTGGTCGGAGGGAAAGACGTCGATCATGCGGTCCACCGTCTTGCGTGCGTTGTTCGTGTGCAGCGTGCCGAAGACGAGAAGGCCGGTCTCGGCCGCCGTGAGGGCGAGCGAAATGGTCTCGAGATCGCGCATTTCGCCGACCAGCACGATGTCCGAATCCTCGCGCAGCGCGGCTTTCAGCCCGGCCGGGAAGTTGATCGAGTGCTCCGGCACCTCGCGTTGGGTGATGATGCTGTTCTTGTTCGAGTGCACGAACTCGATCGGTTCCTCGATCGTGACGATGTGGCGGCGGAAGTTCGTGTTGATGTAATCGATCAGCCCGGCCAGCGTGGTGCTCTTGCCCGAGCCGGTCGGACCGGTGACGAGCACAAGGCCGCCGCGCAGGTGGCCGAATTCCTTGATCACCGGCGGCAGGCGCAGCTCGTCGAGGGTGGCGATTTTGGTGGGAATGAGACGAAAGACCGCGCCGAGGCCGTGCACCTGCTTGAGGTAGTTGCAGCGGAACCGGTTGTCCTCGTTCATCTCGTAGGCGAAATCGAGGTCGCCTTTCTCCTGGTAGCGCTCCCAATTTTTCGGGCTGCAAATTTCGCTCAGCATGTAGTTCATCTCATCCGAGGTGAGGATTTCCTCACGGATGGGAATGACATCGCCGTGACGGCGGATTTTCGGCGGCTGTCCCTCGGCCAGATGCAAGTCGGACGCCCCGGCGTTGATCAACACCTCGAAAAACTGGTCGATGTAAGCCATGAGTTTTTAAATCAGCCCGCAGACCTGCTTCATCAGCGGCTTCTGCTCGGCCCGCGCCACGGCTTCGTCGGCCGAAATGAGCCCGGCGTTGAACAGGTCGGTCAGTGAGTCGTCCATTAGTTTCATCCCAAGTTTTTTTCCGGTCTGGATGATGCCCGGAAGCATGAAGGTCTTGGCCTCGCGGATGACGTTGGCCACGGCGGGAGTGTTCATGAGGATCTCGATGGCCAGGGCGCGGCCCGAGCCGTCGGCGCGGGGCACGAGTTGCTGCGAGACGATCCCCCGCAACGACTCGCTGACCATGATGCGGATTTGCTCGCGCTGGTCCACCGGGAAGACGTCGAGCACACGGTCGAGCGTGCGGGCGGCGTTGCCGGTGTGCAGCGTGCCAAGGACCAAGTGACCGGTCTCCGAGGCGGTGATGGCCAGAGAGATGGTCTCGAGGTCGCGCATTTCCCCGACCATGATGACATCGGGGTCCTCGCGCAGGGCGCCGCGGAGGGCCGCGCCGAACGAATCGGTGTGGGTGTGGACCTCCCGCTGGTTCACCTGGCAGCCCGCCGGGGTGAAGAGGTATTCAATCGGATCCTCCAGAGTGATGATATGCTCGCGCCGGGTGCGGTTGACCTCCTCGACCAGCGCCGCGAGCGTGGTGCTCTTGCCGCTGCCGACCGACCCGGTGACGAGGACAAGGCCGTTCTGGTATTGGGTCAGCATCTTGAGCTGCGGCGGCAACCCGAGTTCGTCCATGGTGCGAACTCCGGTCTGGATGATGCGGAAGACCAGATCGTAGCCCAGACGGTGGCGCACCACGCTCGTGCGGTAGCGGCCACCCGCGTTGGAGTAGGCGAAATCGACATCTCCCCGCTCCTCCAGCAACTTCTTCTGCGCGTCGTTGAGGAAGCCCATGGCGAGATTCTCGGTGTCCGCCGCGAGCAGCTTGTCGGCCTGCAGCCAGATCGGTTCAAGCGTGCCAAAGCGCCGCCAGGTCGGCTGCACGTTGACGCTGAGGTGGACATCGGAAGCGCCGGACTCCTTGCCGATGCCCAGGTATTGGTCTACGTGCGCGAGGGCGTGGACCGGGGAGGAATGGTCGGCGACGACCTCGACGGCGGTGGAAGGGGAGGGGTCGGCAGACACGGGGAACGCCGTGATTCTTACGGCTTCCGCTCCGCGCGCAAACTCAAAATGAGCGGGAGGAGTTGCGCCGCCGCGGCGGGCACGGTTTTGAGTAAAGTGGGAATCCAGAAAGCGGCCCCGCCGGCCGACGAACCCGGGTTTCCCCCGCGGTTTGTCGCGGCACCGGGCGCGCGAAGAATTTGCGCCACCGCGAAGCCCGTAATCAAGGCGCCGGGCAGCCACCATTTCCAGTCACGCGTCACGCTGGCCCGAAGCTGGTTCAGCGGATTGGCCGCCTTGGCCAGCGAGCGGGCTTGCACGCTCAATTCCCGGCCGGCGACGTCGAGTTCCCGAAGGCAGTCTTCGCGTGTCATGACAGTTTGTCCATTTCGCGCTGGAGTGCCTCACGCGTGCCGGGGAACAGGGGCTGGCGGGCGCGTTGGATCAGCACGCCCAGCAGGACTCCCGCCATGATAAGGTGAAAACCAAACAGGCCGAGTAGCACACCCATCCAGCCGCCGCCGAGCCAGTTGGCCAGCGCCATGCTGATTCCCAGCAGGAGGAAAAGATAAGCGAAGACGCAGGCCACGATGAATCCCACGACCAAACCGGCCAGCCAGAGGGCCTGCTCACCCGTCTCGCGCAGCTCAAGGCCGAAGAGCGCGGTGAACGCTCGGAGAAAGCGGGTGGCACTGGCAGCGAACCCGCCCGCCGCGGACGACAGACCGGACTCCGCCGTCGGCGCCGGTCGTTCTGCGCCGGGTGCGGGACTCATGGGGCGCCGCTTAGCGTCGGAGGATCACCCCGAGGATGAAGCCCGCGGCCAGGGCGATGCCGACGGCCTGCAGCGGGTTCTCGCGGATGTAACCTTCGCCATCCTCCGTCAGCGAGCGCGCGCGCACCGTGGTATCGGACCAGACCTGGCCGGCCCGCTCGCGGTATTCGCCGGCGCGTTGGTTGAGGGTGTCGCGCAAGTCGTTCAATTTCGCTTCCGCGGCGGCCCGGATATCCTTGGCCGCCTCCGTCGCGTGTGTCTTGCCGCTTTGGAATTTATCGACGGCTTCTTTGGTTTCTTTTTCGCTCATAATGGGAATTTGTTTCGGCTGCATTCTCGCAGTTGGCCGGGGGGCTGGCAAGTGCCGCGGTGGGCGGGCGCATCGTTTTTCTTGAAGCAAACGTAACCTTGGCGGACAAATGACGCGTTCATGACCGACTCCGCCGCCCGCCATGTTGATTCTCTTCCACCGGAGCTGGTTGCCCGGGTAGAGGAAACCATCACCCACTACCCGGTGGAGAAACGCAGTGCCGCCGTGCCTCTTCTGCATCTCTGGCAAAATCATTTCGGCTACATCGACGACAGCGGCGTCAACTGGATCGCGGCCAAACTCGATCTCGAGCCGATCAACATTCTCGAGCTGGTCACCTTTTACCCGTGGTTTCGTCAGACCGCGCCCGGTCGCACAACCATCCGCGTGTGCCGCACGCTTTCCTGCGCGATGGCCGGGTCTTACGAAGTCCATGAGGAGTTGCTCCGCGCCGCCGGGGCCATGGATGTGCCCGACCATGGCCACGGGGTGAACAGCCCGGACGGAAAATACACCATCGAGTTCGTCGAATGCCTCGCCAGTTGCGGCAGTGCGCCGGTCGCGCTGGTCGACGACAAACTTGTCGAAAGGCTGAAGCCTTCCGAGGTCCCGGTTGTGCTGCACGAGGCCGACCGCACCTACCGCAAAACGCTTCGCGCCCCGCATTCGGCGGAAAAGCGCATGATCCTCAAAAACGTCGGGCGCGACGACTACGACGCTTCCCTCGCCTGTTACCTGCGCCACGGCGGCTACGAATCGCTGAAGAAAGCGCTCAAGATGAAGCCCGAGGACATCGTGGCCGAAGTCAAGGCGTCCAATCTGCGCGGCCGCGGCGGCGCCGGCTTCCCGACGGGGGTCAAATGGAGCTTCATCAAACGCGAAGACGGCAAGCCGCACTACCTCGTGGTCAACGGCGACGAATCCGAACCCGGCACTTTCAAAGACCGCTACATCCTGCACGAGGATCCGCACCAGCTGCTTGAGGGCATGATGATCGCCGCGTGGGCGCTCAACATTCACCTCAGCTACATCTACATCCGCTGCGAGTTCCCCGAAGCCGCGCGCATTGTCGAAAAAGCCATCGAAGAGGCCAAGGCCGCCGGCTTCCTCGGCCGGAATGTCTGCGGCAGCGGATTCGACTGCGACATCTTCGTCCACCAAGGCGCCGGGGCCTACATTTGCGGCGAGGAGACCAGCCTGCTCGAGTCGCTCGAGGGCAAGCGTCCTTACCCTCGCATCAAGCCCCCGTTTTTCCCCGCCGTCTTCGGCCTCTACAACTGCCCGACCATCGTCAACAACGTCGAGTCCCTCTGCCACGTGAAGCACATCATCGCCATGGGCGCCGCCGATTTCGCCAAACTTGGTTCACCCGGCGACGGCGGGACCCGCACGCTGTGCGTCAGCGGCGACGTGCAAAATCCGGGCTATTACGAACTGGGCTGCGGGCAGGTGACGGTCGGCCAGTTGATCAACGACATCTGCGGCGGCCTCAAGCCCGGGCGCCAACTCAAGGCGATCATTCCGGGCGGCAGCTCGGCCAAGGTCCTGCGCGCCGGGGAGACTTACAAAATGAAACGCAAGGGTCCGGACGGCTCCGAGATCACGGTGGAAGTCGACCTTCTCGATCTCGTCCTGGATGCCAACAGCCTGGCTTCAGCCGGCTCGATGATCGGCAGCGCGGGGGTCATGATCCTCGACGATTCGCGCGACATGGTCTGGGTGCTGAACAATCTCAACGACTTCTACGCCCACGAAAGCTGCGGCCAGTGCACGCCCTGCCGCGAGGGCAGCCTGTGGATGTCCAAGGTGACCACCCGCATGGTCCGCGGCGACATCAAGGCGACCGATGCGGACCAGTTGGTCGGCATCGCCGACAACATCGCCGGCCGCACCATCTGTGCTTTCGGCGAAGCCTGCGCGTGGCCGACCCAGAGCTTCGTGGCCAAGTTCCGCGAGGAGTTTAGCCCGCGGCCGGCTGAGCTGTAGCGGCGGTCTGTGACCGTCGGTGCCTTTTTCCCAAGCCAAGGCAGCGACGGTCACAGACCGCCGCTACAGGAGGAGGTCTCGGTGATACTCCAGATCGTGGATCGATCCGCTGTAGGGCCAGTCCGCCGCGTTGGTCACGAGGCCAGCGCGCACGGGATTGGCCCGCACGTATTCCCACTTCTGCGCATAGGACTCGCCGGAACGCAGCACGTGGTCGAAGAAGCCTTTTTGCCAATGGGGTGATGAAACGCCGAGGAGTCTCAGCGTCTTGGACAGCGTGTTCTTCAGCGATTTCATCCAGACGGCGAGTCCCAGTTGTGTTTCGTCGAGCGCGACGAACAGATGAAGGTGGTCTGGCATCAGAACGTAGGATCCCATGAATGCCCCGCGGCGAGTCCCGGTTTCACCGAAGGCGCGCAAAGCCGAGTGGATCCCATCGCACGCGAGAATCGGCCTCCGCTCCGCTGTCCCGGTGGTCACGAAGTAGATCGGGTGCCGCTCAAACACGTGCTCGAGACGGCGAAGCCTTTCCGTCATGCGCGGATTGGTGCGACAGGCCGACCCTCCGCACAAGCGGAAAATCGCGCCACTCTTCTGCCCAAGCTGTAGCGGCGGTCTATGACCGCCGGTTCCTTTTTCTGCGAGCCAAGGCAGCGACGGTCATAGACCGCCGCTACAGCCACAGGACTACTCCGGTATTGTGTAGACGATGCGGCCGCATTGCTCGCACGAAACGACGGTGGTGCCGACCCTCGCGTCGCGGATGGTTGCCGGCGTGACTTTCATGTGGCAGCCCGAACAATGGTCGCCCTCGAGCGGCACGATGGCGCGGCCCATTTTGGCGGCAAAGAGCTTCTCGTAGAGATCGAGCAAATCCTCGTCGGCGCTGCGCACTTCGGCCGCGATGGCTTCGCGTTCCGCGCGCAGTCCATCGACCCGCCCCTGCAGCACGCCGGCTTTGTCCTCGCAGGCCTTGAGCAATCCGGCCACGCGGGTTTTTTCCGCGGCAAACTTTTCCTCCGCTGTTGCGATGGCCGGCTTGAGGTTTTCCGTCTCCTGCATCAACTCGAGTTCGCGGTCCTCGATGAGCGTGATGTCGTTTTCCGCCCGGTCGATTTCGTGTTTGAGGGCGGCGTATTCCTCGTTTTTTCGCGTCTCGAATTGCTGCGTGCGGTATTTGGCGATCTGGGTGCGCTTGGTTCCGGCCTCGACTTCCAGCCGCGCGCGCTCGACCTCAATCTGCTTGGCGCGGGTCTTGTCATCCTCCAGGCGCCGCCGCGCCGCCTCCAACTCGCGCTCGAACGAGGCTTTCTCGCCCGGCACGTTGTTGATTTCTTGAAGAAAGGTTTGCAGCCGCTGATCCCGTTCCTGCAGGAGGAGGATTTTCTCCAGAAGTTCAACCATTGAAGACCTTGTAGGCGGTTTCGCCCCGGGCAGCCAGCAGGAACTGCCGTGGCCTTGGTCAGTAATCCTCCGCCTTGACCTGCTTGAACCGCCCCTCGTTGCGGCGGGAGATTCCGCGCAGGATGTCCTCCTCCTCCTTCCGCGCGTCCTTGGTCAGAAAATGGATAACATGGATGCGTGCCGGCTGCTCCATCTTCGATTGGACCTCCTTGATGAGGTTGGCCAGATCCTTTTCCTCGATTTTCGATCCCGCGGCGTCATCCGTGTCGGCGCCTCCACCCCGCCGGCTCATCTCCCCGTCGCTGATGAGGAAAATCGTCGACGGTCGCATGGTCAGGGCCTGCTTGAGGGCCGTGTCGGTGCGGGTCCCGCCGCCCTCGTAGAGCCCGGTGCCCATCTTGCTGTATTGGCCCTTGTAGGACATGCCTCGGTTGGCGCTGCCGCCGTCCACGCTCTCGATCCAAGCCGCCGCCTTGACCTTGTTGGCGTCGGTCGCCGGTTGCACATCGGGAAACATCGCGACCGAGCCGCCCTCGTAAATGATGATGTTGAACAGCGTGTTGATCCCGAGTCCCTTGATCAGGCTGGCCGCCTCCTGCTTGACCGCTTGGAACTTGCCCGGCATTCGGTCGAACATGGTGTCGGAAACGTCGACGACAATGATGACCCGTGTGGCCGTGTCGGAGATGCCGAAGAAACTGACGGCCGACCCGCGTCCGCCGCCTCCACCCGAACCCGTGCCCCCTCCCGTGCCGGCTCCGCTCAGGCCGGCCAGTTGGTCCGAGACAATGTCGCTGGGATCCACCGTGGACAGCGCGTCGACCGGCATGGTCGGCAGGTCGGGCAGGGAAAACTCGGTCGGTCGCGCGGTCGACATTTTGTCCGTGAAGGAAGGCTTGGGCCGGGCCGCGTCGAACTCGGACATGTTCATGCGGTGCTCGCGTTCCTCCGCGGCGATGCGGATTTCCTTCTTCACCTCAAACGTGGCCGGGGTGGCGAGGATGAAGCGGGCAACGATCCAGATGCCGGCGAGGATGGCTCCGATGAAGTGGACGGCAATGCTGACCACGATGACCGAAATGATGATCCGACGCCGCCTGACGCGTGCCTCTGCCTGGGGATCGAGGACGGGGTGGGCCATGGCCTTACATCTCCTCCTCCGCCGTGCTGTCGGAAAACGTGACCCCGGTGATGTCGGCCCGCGCGCAGGCGTTGAGCACATCGACGATGCGTTGCTGGGTGGTGCCGTCCGAGGCATCCAGGGTGACCAGCGCATCGGCCTTGTTTGCGTCGGCCGATTCCTTGAACCGCTTGAGCGTGGCGACCAACTGGGTCAGGTCCGCATCGGCCGGTTCACCGAGGGTCGAGTCGTTGAGCACGACGCGGCCGTCGTCCTCGATGCGGATGCGCTGCTCGTCGGGCAGGTCGACGCTTTCCTCGGCCGCGACCGTGCCGGGGAGGCCCAGGCTGATGTCGCTCTCCTGCTTGATCGGTTTGGCCGTGACCATGAAGAAGACGAGCAGGAGGAAGACCATGTCGATCATGGGCCCCATCTGCATCTCGACTATCTGGGCGTCACGGCGGCGGACTTTCATGGCCTCAGGATTGATAGCTGCCGAAGATGACGTCGACCGCACCCGCGTCGGCCGCCATTTTCATCACCTCTTTGATTTTCTTGCCCGGGGTGGTTTTGTCCGCCCGGATGTAGAGCCGCAGTGGCGGCATGTTTTCGAAACGCTTTTTCAGGTAATCGGCGAGTTCCTTTTTGCCGGCCGGTTCCTGCCCGATGAAATAGTTGCCCTGCTCGTCAATGCTGATGATGTCGCGGTTGCTGATATCACTGGGGATGATCGCGTTGCTGGCCACCGGGAGTTTGATTTCCTCCTTGATCTGCTCCTTGGAGATCTTGGTCGTGACCATGAAAAAGATCAGCAGCAGGAACGTCATGTCGATCATGGGCGCCAATTGGAAGCCCATTTCATCGTCCGGACGGCGGGTGATTTTCATGGTGCGCGGCGGGCGGGGGGCGCTGGTTACCCGGCCGGTGCTTCCTCGGGCGGTAGGTCGTGAGAGTGTGCGGCGCTTTCGAGTTTCAGTTCGCCGGAAAGCACATCGATCATGAAGGTGACCGATTTTTGGATGTTGCCGATGGCGACCTGCAGGAGGTTGCGGAAGTAGAAAAAGAGAAACATCGCCGGGATGCCGACGAAGAGGCCGCCGGCCGTGGTGATCATGGCCTCGCCGATGCCGCCGGCCAGGTCGGCCGGCTCGCTCCGGCCGGCCGCCAACTGGTCGAAGCTGGCGATCATGCCGGTCACCGTGCCGAGCAATCCGAGCATCGGTCCGATGGTGGCGAAGATGTTCAGATAGTTGATCCAGATCATCAGACGCTGCTCCTCCTGCATGAGTGTTTCGCCGGCGGCCTGCTCCATCGAGGCCTTGTTGGCCAAGTCGCGCTCGAAATTCACCTTGAGCAGCGCGGCGGACATCGTGTTGGAGAACACATTCGGCGCGCTCTGGCACAGCTGGTAGGCCGCATTCGGGTCGCGATGCTGCATGTATTGCGAAACCGCCGCCTCCTGCGTTTTCGGCATCATTTTTTTCTGGTTGATCTGGAGCAAGCAGTAGACGCCGACCGCGATGGTGCCGATCGAGCAGGCGAGGATCGGCCACATGAGGGCGCCGCCGGCAAAGAACATGTCGAGGAGGCTCTTCTCGATGACCGCGGGCGGCGGAGGGGCGCCCGGGGAGGCGGTGCCCTGCGCGAGCGCCGTGGCGGCCAGCGCGCAAAACGCGAAGGCGAATAGAGGGGGCAGGTCGAGGTGCAGTTTTGTTTTCATGATTTGTCGGCTGGCTTGGGCTTGGTCTGGATGGCAGCAGCTTGCTGAGCCTCCGGGGTTTCGGGATATATCTCGATGAGGTCGGTGGCAACCCCGCGGGCAGCCTCCTCGTCTCCGGTGATCTGGTAAAGCTCAAGCGCGAGGCCCAGGCCCTGAGCTGCCCGCGCCCGCTCGGTGCCGTGGAAGAGGAAAGGGTAAAGAGCCATGTCCGCCGCGTCATTGAGCAACCTGCTGCGCTCGGCCCGCACCGGCGGATCCTCATACCAGCGGGGGTTGTCCGCGAGCAACTGCCGCAGCGTGGCCAGACGGGTCTGGGCCAGCAGGAGTTTGGTGTCGAGCAGAAGCTCTGGGTCTTCGGCCGTGGCCGCAATCTCCTCCGCCTCGGCGGAGGCTTCCTCCAGCCGTCCCAGCCGCAGCATGGCCCGCAGGCGCCCGCGCTTGGCCGCCTCGCGGTCCGCCGGGTTCCAGGCCTCCGCCTCGATCCGGCGGTAAAGGGCCAGCGCCTCCTCGTGCCGGGTCTGGTCGGGAGAGAGGAGGAGAATCTCCCCGAAAAGCGACCCGGCCCGGGCCGCGCGCGACTCCGGCATGGCGAGAAGCGGTTCAAGCGCTTCCCAGCGGACGCGGGCTGCCGCGGTCGAGTTGGGGCTGATGTTTTTCGCCAAGGCCTCGAGCACGGGGTCGGGATCGAAAATGATTTTGACCACATCCGCCCGCGGAATGGTTGTGGTCGGCGCCGGTTGTCCCGGGAGCGGAGGAGGCAGGCTGAGGCGGAGCGCGTTCTGTTCCGCGCCCATGACCCGGCCCTCGCGCACCGTGCCGTTCTGCAAATGGATCTGGTCAAGGGCCAGCAGGGGTGCGGTGGGCAGGAGCGCCCAGAAAAGAAGTGCCCGAGTAGTTTTCATGAGGCCGTCCCCCCGAGTTTCTGGAGCTTCTCGCGCGCGGTGGCGGTCTCCGGCAGCGAGGCGAGATCCTCGCTCTTGGTCAACTCCTCGTAAGTCTTGCGTGCGGCCTCGCGGTCATTGAGTTTCTCGAAGGCCTCGCCGCTGCGCAGGTAGGCCTTGGCCACGGTCTCGCGCCATTTGCCATAAAGAATGTAGATGCGTTGGTAATAAGGAATGGCGTTCCGCGGCCGGTCGCGCCCCATCTCGAGCTCGCCGAGGGCCAGCAGGGCCTGCGCCTTCAATTTCCCCGTCACGTTCTCGGCCGCCAGCAATCGGGTGTAGGCATCCGCCGCCTGATCGGCCCGCCCGGCCTCGGACTCAAGCCGCCCCCGGGTCATCAAGACTTCCCCGATGAGCGGAGACCACGGCGTGTCGCGTTCCAGCCGGTCGTAGTATTCCAGCGCGGTCTTGGTGTCGCCGTCGGCGAGGGCGATCCGGGCCAGCGCTCCCAGCGCCTTGTCTTTTTGCGCCGCCCGCGGATGCCACTTGAGCAGGTCGCGGTAAAGGTCTTTGGCCTTTTCCTGTCGCGCCGCGGTCGCGGCCGGGTCTGCCTCGGCCGAAACCAGTTGCGCCTCGGCGCAATCGGACAGAATCATGGGATTGGTCACCTCCGGTTTGACCATGGCGCCGGCTTCGCGGAGCAGGGCGACCGACAAATCGGGGTCCGTTTTCTTCACTGCCTGCGCCAGCGCCCAGATGGCCCGCGTGGTCAGCACATCTTTCTTCTCCGCCGCCGCCTGCTCGCGCATGGCCCGCAGGGCGGCCAGATAATCCCGCTTCTCCGACTCGCCTTTGTAAAGGCGGTCGAGGGCCAGCAAGAGATCCTCGACCGAGTCAGCTTCGGGGTCGTTGCCGAAATCCTTGATCGCCTTCCAATAATCAGCGATGGCCTTCTCCGGTTGGTTCTCCAGCCGCCAGCTCTGGCCGATGAGGAAGAGTGCCTCGGCGGCCCGCGGGCTTTTCGGGTAGGCCGCGAGGTAAGCTTGGAGGAGGTCGCGCTGCGCCGGGTAGTCCTCCTCAAGCTTGAGCACTTTCGCGAGTTTGAACTGCGCGTCTTCGTGGAAGCGGCCGGCCGGGGCCGGGATGCTCGCGTAGATTTCCTTGCCCTCGTCCGACTTGGCTTGTGCGAGCAAGGCGTCGCCGAGGAGGATGCGCGCCTCCGCGTTTTCCGCTCCCTCGGGATATTTCTGCAGGTAGTCCTTCAGCTCGGTTTCGGCCGCGGGGAAGTCCTTCATGGACTGGGCCCCGTAGGCGCGGCGGAAGGCCGCCGGACCGGCCATCGGGCCGTCCGGAAATTTCTCCGCGTGTGCGGCCAGAACCTCCCGGGCCTCGGGGAATTTTTTGGCGAAGGTCAGGGCCGACCCGCGCCAGTAACTGGCCGCCTCGGACAAGTCGTGCTTCGGATGCTTGGTCTCGAACTCCGCGAACGTCGCCGCCGCCTCCTCGTTGCGCTCGGCCAGCAGTTGCGTGAAGCCTTTCATGAAAAAGGCGCGCGGGGCCTGCTCGGTTTTCGGAAACTTTTCCGTCAGTGCGGAAAAAGTGGCGAGGGCCTCGTCGTATTGGTCGGCCCGCTGCTGCGCCGCCCCGCGGAGGTAAAGCACAAGCGGCAGACTCTTCGAGGCGGGGAATTTTTCTTCGAAGACCTGCGAAATTTCCACCGCCTTGTCGTAACGCTCGATCGACATCCAACTTTGCAGCGCGCTGAGCGAGGCGGTTTCCACCACGGTGTCGGGTTTCCTCTCCCGCAGCACGTCGTCGAGTAGCAGGGCGCACTCGCGGTAGCGTTCCTGCTGATGGAAGGCCGTGGCCATGCGGAATCGAACCGACGCATCGAAGGAGGGGATTTTTTCGAGGTTGGCCAGCTCCTTCTCCACCTCGCGCTGCAGCTGCTTCTGTTGGGCGCGCCGGAAAACGTCCGGCCGCAGGGCCGACTCGATTTGGGCCAGGTCGGCTTTGATTTCTTCCAGCTTGCGCGTTTGGTGCGCGATGAGGCGCTCCCGCGGCCAGATGTTCTGCAGGGCACGAATGGCCGGGCGCGGTTGTTCGCCTTCGAGCAGTTTCTCGCCCAGGCCGAGGGCGAGCGTTTGGAAGGTGGCGAGCTGGTTGATGTTCTCCGCCTGCTTCGGGCCCTCCTCGGCCAAAAGCTGCAGGGCCTCCTGATCCTTGCCGGTCTCGACGAGGCAATAGAGTTCGAGCACGGCGGCGCGTCCGCGGTGCCGGTGGTCCGGCACTTTGCGGATGGCGCCGAAAGCCTTCGCCGCCTCATCGGTTTTGCCGCCGCTCAGCAGCGCGTTCGCCGCGAGCAATCCGGCGTCAGGCCGCCGGTCGGATTTGGGAAACTTGGCCAGAAATTCCCCCAGCGCCGCCGTCGCCTCGGCGTGTTTGCCGGTTTGCCGCAACGCCACCCCGAGCCAGAACGCCAGGTCCTCCTGCTGTTTCTCGCCGATCTCCTTAAGTTTCTGCGCCTCGCCGATGGCGTCCGCGGCGGTATCGAATTTTTGCGCCTGCATCAGCGCGGCCGCCAAGTTGTAGCGCACGTGGGGCAGCAAGGAGGCTGTCTCGGCGGAAGCGCCGAAGTCTGCCACCAGTTTTTCGTAGCCGGCCACCGCCTCGGCGTAGCGCTTCGCGTTGTAGGCGCCATCGGCCTTCATGATCAGGTCCCGGGCCGTGCCGGCCTGCGGGGCGGCCTCCTCCTGGGCGTCGGCCGCACCGCCAGCCATCAACGCGATCATCGCGAAGAGGCCGCAGCGCAGAGACCGTGCAACGGGCTTCATCGGGGCCAAATGTGCCTTGGTTCAGCCCGCGTGCGAGGCCAAAATTTCGTTTGTCCCCTCCGCGGGGCGTGGCAAACCAACCAGCTTCTCAGGCCGCCCAAGCCAGCCGCTTCTCCAGAGCTTGGAGAACGCGTTGATTGGCTTTGCGGTCCATTTCGGCGAGGGCGTGGTTCTTCTTCGACAGGAAGCGCTCAAACGCTCCTGCGTCATCCCCACAAAGCTCGCTGATGGTCTTGGGCTTCTGGTCTGACTTTTTGATCTTCATTTTTCTTTAAGAGCGCCGAAATGCTCTAGCTGCCCGCAATAGCTGACAAGGCTATTGTCGCCACCATCTTTTTCCGCGACCAGCCTTGGCTGGCCTGGCTGGTCCCCGGGTTTCCAGGGGTTCCAGAAGAGCATGACCTGGTCGAAAAGATCGAAATACGTGTCAAACGCCCGCGCAAAGTTCCGGTGGGAGTTCTCCAGGTGGGCGGGATGTGCGAAGCGTCTCGTCTGCTTCGCGCGATAAAGGGCCTTCCGAATCGCCGCATCAATCGGACATCCCACCGCCACGAGGATCAACCGATAGCCGTGCCCTTTTGCCGCGGCGATTCTCTGCCGCGTCGCCTCAAGATCGGACATCGAAGAATCCCACATGAATGATCTCCCCATCCGGATGAGAAGATGGAAAGTGCTGTCCGATAGCTTCCTCGCCTCCTCCTGCACGAGCGAACTGGCTCGACCGTCTCCCACTCGACGGATCGCCGGATACTCGGGCAAAAAGAGTTTGAACGTATCCACGCCGACGATGTTTTCCTGCGGCAGGGGGAGAAACGGTCTCCGGCCCTTCATCGTCAGCACAGTCGTCTTCCCTGCCCCATACGACACTAGGAAGCCTGAAGAACAGGAATACATGTTTCACATTTTGAGGACAGGCTCCACGGGTGACATTAAGGCCAAAGTGGAGTTCCTCATCATGTTGAAGCAAATCGAACAGATTCTAATCAAGGTGACGTGGAAGAAGATGTCGGCAGATTTGGCCGCCAAGCAGATTTCCCAGCTATCCCTTCTCGCAGTAATTCGAGCATTCGCTATGACTCTCGGAATACAAATTACAAAGCGGAAGGCGCTACAGTCAGTGCCAATCATTGGAGCGCTTGTCGGGGCTTCATTCGATGGCACGTTTGTGAACGACATTGGTAGAGCATCCTATATGTGCTATCGACGACGCTTTATCGAGGAGCATCAGAATGAACAATAATGCGAACAAGGCAGTGGACTCAACGACCACCCGCCCTCACGTCGGCCGCTTGCGCACCCGTCGCGCCGTCGGGCAGTTTTGAGTCACTTTGGACGTTCCAATCCGCAGCCACCCCAAACACGTCCACCGCCTGCCCTGCTCCATAGGCTGGGCGTCCCTCAGGGACAAAATTTCATTTGTCCCCGCCGCGGGGCTGGCAGGATGGGACCGATGAACGAAGTGCCTGGGCCGTGGGCCGAGCTTGAGCAGAGAATCCTCCACTGGATCGGGGACCCCGCGGCCGATTCCTTCGAACGGGTCCTGCCGGATTTGCACGCGTTCCAATTTCGTCACAATGCGCCCTACCGCGCCTACTCTCTGAGTCTCGGCGTCGGTGAGGGTGTTGTCAGTTGGCGCAAGATCCCGGCCGTGCCGCAAGCGGCCTTTAAGCAGGCCGAGTTGCGGAGTTTTCCCGCGGAGGAAATCACCAAAGTCTTCCATACCAGCGGGACGACCGGGGAGGGCTTCGGCCGCCATCCGTTCCGCACGCTCAAAATCTACGAGGCTGCCGTTCGTGCGGGCTGGAAGCTCGCCGGGCTGCCCGCCGGACCGTATTTGGTTCTGGCTCCGCATCCCGACGAGGCCCCGCATTCTTCGCTCAGTCACATGTTCTCCACCCTGGCCCGGGCGGAGGATTTCATAGCCCGTGGCGGGGTGGTCGAGGTGGAGCGGCTGCGGGCCGCGGCAGGCCCGGTGTGCTTGCTCGGCACCTCGCTGGCGTTTTTGCGGCTGTTCGAGGAAATGGACCGGCGCGGCGAGCGGCTGAACCTCGCCCCTGGTTCGACCGCGATGGAGACCGGCGGTTACAAGGGCAGTGGGCGAGAGATTTCCCGCGCCGACCTTTACGCCATGTTCACGGAGCGGTTGGGGCTGGCTGTCTCTGATATACATAATGAATACAGTATGACTGAGTTGAGCTCGCAATTCTACGCGCGCGGACCGGGTGGCTTGCACGAGGGCCCGCCATGGGCCCGCGCTGTGGTTGCCGATCCGCTCACGCTTGACGAAGTTCCCGACGGCGCGACCGGCATCCTTCTCGTTTACGACGCGGCCAATGTGGGATCCGTCTCCGCCGTCCGCACCCAGGACCTTGCCATGCGCCGGGGAAATGCCTTCGAGTTGCTGGGCCGCGACCCGACGGCTCTTCCGCGAGGGTGTTCGCGTGCGGCGGATCAATTTTTCGGCCGCGAAGAAGCGTGAATTGAGGAATCCGAAATGGCCTCAGGTGTGCGGCTGCGGCGCGGTCTGTTTCGCTGTGGGCAGCACGCCGAAACCAACGGACGAAACGCCCGCGCCGTTGCACAGATCGAGAACCTGGAGTATCCGTTCGTGGGCGACGCCTTTGTCCGCTCGCAGGACCGCTGTATCGCCGAGATACAGCTTGATCACCTCGGCCAGCACCTGCCGCGTCGCGGCATCGTCGAGTTTGCGATGGTTGATCGTGATCCGTCCATCAGTGACGAATGTTCACGACGATCGGTCTGTGTTCGGCCGAGGCCTGCGGAGCGGTCGAGGAAGCGGGGAATTGAATGGCGAGCGGCGTGAACCAGTTAAGGCCAGCTTGGCACTCGTGCAGAGGCTGCTTTGTCGCACAGTTCGCGCCCAACCCGGTCATCGCCAGCACAAATGCCAGAAGAATTTTCATGTTCGTATTCTTGCCGAATGCACCGTGCCATGCCGGCAGGAATCAAAGTGGCGGCGGGGAGGACCCATCGGGACCGAAGATGATGGTCTTCAGCTCGTTGTGCTCCCACCCGAAGATGACTCCCGCATCCACCAACTCTTTCCGCAATGCGCGATACGCCCCAACCGAAGCCGCATCTACGTAGATCGCGGCGTAGCTTCCGCGCTGCTTGATCAACTGGAGGGTCTCCCCGAGCCTTGAAGGCACGGCCGCCGGGGGCACCCCCAAGCCACGCTTGGGCGAGACGTGCCACGTATCCGCCTCCACATCTGCAACCCCTAGAGCTTCCCCGTTGGCCTCAACACTCCCGTCCTTCGCAAAATACAGCGGAAAGACCTCATTAAACCTCAGAACAAAGCTCATTGTTCCACCCCCAGTCGCCCCCTCCTTGGGCAGTCGCAACTTCTCCGTTCGTGAAGCGATCTGTTCTTGGACTTTACCTGCCAACTCAACCAGGCGCCGCTGAATCCGCTCAAGTGTGACTGCCGCTGCCGCCTCCGCGCTTTTGGCATCTGCCAACCGCCGCGCCAACAAGGCACGGTCAGAAAAAAGCTTGTCGGCCTCTGGATCGTCTCCCCCCGCCTTTTGCGCTGCGGACTGCCACTCTTGCCAAGCGGAAGAATTGTCAGCACGTGATTTCTGCAGCCTGGCGAGAGCCGCTTCGTAAGCCCCGACGGACGATGGGCCGGGCTTCACCGCCGCCTCGGCGTCATCCAAGTATTTCTGCAGCTCTGCAAGTTCGCGCTGGGTGTCGGATATTTGCTGCTCCACCACATCTCGATCTTCTGCGGCACTGCGAGGATCGACGCTTTCTTTGGCATGCTGGGTCAAAAGGGTGATAAGAATCGCGATAAGGACGATGCCGCCAAACGCGTTGCAAATCGTGTCCAGAAGGAGATCCAGACTGTCCTTTTTGTTCTTCTGAAAGCGGCTCATGCAGGCAACTCCTAGAAAACGACAATCATGGCGGAAGCTTTTTCAGCCTCTTCGATTACATCCTCGAACCGATCATGCCGATCGGTCTTGGCCGCAGGCAGAGTCAAGCTGGGAAGGTTCAAGTCACGAATCCACCCCAGCAATTTCTCGCTCTTAACCGCGTAGTTGACGTTTTCGGAGGGCATGCCGGTCATCTCAAGTGCCACCGAGGGGTCAAGCCTACTGGTAATCACGCCGACCACGTTGCCCCGGTCGTCGAAAAGTGGACCGCCTGAGTTGCCGGGTTGGGTCGGCACGCTGACTTGGAACTCGTTGGGATCGTCCCTGAACCCAGCGAGACTTGCAATGTCACCCTTGGCAAGCTTGGGAGAGAATCCCTGCATGACGGTGTTGGGAAAACCAATCGTGGCCACGGTAGCGCCAAGTTTAGACTCCCGACTATCCGCGATCGGCAGTGGTTCGTGCGCTCCGCCGTCAATGACGAGGAGAGCCAGATCGAGTTCATCCGATACAGCCACCTTACGGGCACGCCGCCACTGACCATCACGACAGGCAATGAGAAAATCGCTACCTTCTGCGATCACATGTTTGTTTGTGATGAAGTGCCCATCTTTGGTAATAAAAAAGCCTGAGCCGTTACCCTTGGGTTCGCCCCGGGCTTCAAGTTCCTTGGCGATATCGATAGGTTGGTCGTCCGATATTGCGGGTGTCGCCTCGGGCTGCACCGCCGGCGCGGCGTCCGCCGCTTCACCTGGTGGCTGAGCAAACTGCACAGCCGCACCCTCCTCCACCAAGTCGTAGCCGATCTCAAATCCTCGCTCCTTGGCCGCTGCTGTAACCGCGTCGTAGGATTGCAGCGTGGACGGTCGAAAATAGAAGACGATGTATTGATCGGTGGGCTTGAAGGCTTGAAGCAGATCCTCGATATCCTGGTTCAGATTTCCAGTCCGCTTGACCTGTTGCGGTTGCTTGGCATCAACCGGCTGGACGAGAAAATGGTCCGCCAAGACGGAGACAATTACCGGCTCTTTGGATGTGTTGCTTTTCTCGGGGATGAGCCAGAGGTCGTTGGTCTTCTCCATCTGGGCCAGCACCGTTTGTTCAGCCCGCTCGACTTTGGCTCGGGCGGCATCGATTGCCGCGATTAGCTCCTGCGTCCGTTTCTCGATGGCTGCCAATTCACTGGCTGCCCTCTCATTTTCGGTGCGAATGGTGCCCAGATCCGCTTCGATTTCTCCGGGGAGTTCCATGTTGGAGCTCTCGCCGCCCAAACGGATCGTTTCCTTGTCGAGGGAGTCGGCCAGAGTGTTCAGGTTTTCAATCTCTGCGGCAATCGACGCCGCATCGGCTAAATTCCCCCCTTGTTCGGCGCTACCAGCGCTGGCCTTAGCCTGAAGTGCGGAGAGTTGCTGCCGGAGGGCATCACGCAGCGCGATCTGATCGGGAGCGGCCCGGGCCGAGGTAACTTCAGGCTCGGTAATCTGCAGCGCCATGATCAAAGCAATGAGGATGACAATACCCGTGACCGCCGTGATGATATCCTGAAAGGCAAAAAAGCTTACACCTGGCTGGGTGCCAAATAAGCGGCGACGGGCCATGGCACCTCCCTTTGACTAAGAATTTTCCCGCCGCAACCTCAGGCGCGACACCATGTTGGCATGGCAGTAGTCATTGCAATCATCCAGAAACTCCGACTCCTGGCTTTGCAAGAAGGTGATGAGGAGCTGCAGAATCAGAGCGCAGACCAATGCGACAAAGGTCGTGTCGAAGGCTGTGGCCAAGCCACCCGTAACTCCCTCCAAGGAGCCCCGAATTGCGTCCATGTCTGCACCAGCCTGCAGCGTGCGTCCAAACGCCCCAATCGCGTCGCCTAAGCCAACCACGGTGCCGATGAATCCGATGACCGGAATCGCCCAGATAAACCCGTTCAGCAGACTGTAACTCGAGGTAATCTGAGCTTCGTCGTTCTCTGCCTGAGTCTGCAGGATACTGGAAACATCGCTGACTTGGCCGATGTTCTTGAGGTTGGAGAGGCCCCGCTCAATGCGATTGAGGAGCAGAAAATGGCCTGTCGAGTCAGCAAGCGTGTGAATGCGTTCGAGCACGGATTGGGCCGTCTCGGCGTTGAGAACAAAATCTGCTTGAGCAGGAAAGGCCGCCAATCCGAGAGCTTTTCGTTGGAAACGAAGCTTGCTCCATTTGACAAACATGATGCTGGTCGCCCAGAAAAAGAGCAGGATGGAAGCGTATTGGAACCAGCCGCGTTCGAGGAACTTGTCGCTCACGGGTCGAAATCCCGGATAGGCATGAGCCAGCGTAACGATGCCGCCAAAAAACACCGCCGTCAGGAGGGCTCCGGCAAGAAAGGTGAGAAGCTTGTTGGTGCTGGTGAAGCGCCCACCGCGAAACATGAATCGCTGCTCGATGTCACACTTGGCCCAGTTGAGTTGATAGTCCCGATGCGCAAAAGGATCGAGAGGAGCGCTGGTTGGTTTGCCGTTGTCTTCAGTCATGGAGCTTAGTTTAGGTTAAGTTGTTCTGGGCGAGAATCGAGGCATACCGTTGGGCCTTGCGTAGAGTATACCAATGCGAGGACTCAGCGCGGAAAAGCGCGATCACGCCCGAGATTCCAAGGATGAACACGCCCCAACCGATACCTACTTGAAAGCCCTCGACACCCTTAGGGATGGCGGCAAGCGCGGCGAGCCTTGCTATTTCACCCACCATCGTTAGGACAGCAAAGACCAGCAAGACAACACGCGCCCAGTTCTTTCCTTCGCTGGCCTGCTGGATGAAGAGCCACCCTAACCCAATGATCAGGACAGCCGTAAGACCCGCAATCATGGTAAACATCCCGCGGTCGCCAGGGCTCATTCCTTGAACACCTTGCAGAAGAGCGAAGCAGATCCCGAAAGCCTGGAGAGCAAGCCCGGCGTAGAGCAGCCGAATACCGACCGCAACAGATTCCGGCCTCGCCGCTGCATTGGGTCTCGACGGCTGGTGCATGCGCGAGACGCCAGTGTATTTTTGCGGTGGTGGCGGGATAGAGGCAACCAAGGCAGAAATCGGCACCCATGCGGCCAGCCCCTCGCGCCATGCTTGATCCGACGGCGAAAGCAACCCGCCATCAACCATCTGCTTGACCTGCGCAACCGAGTAAGGCCCGAGGGTCTGACCGTCCTTGTTGATGTGCAGGTCTGAAGATGACATCGGAGGGGGACCCGCGGAAGCTTGCCGAGGCGCGACAACATTTGTGGGCATGGTTCCCAAGCCAGGAAACTTCGGCCCCTCGGAGGCCGGGACTTCTCCGCTTGGTGCGGGCTTGGTTTCCACCTTCGGTGGTGCCGGCACTGGATCTGGCTTCTTCCTCACGGGGGCGGCTGGGCGCAACAAACTCAACTCGGAAGCAAAGTCCTCGACCGTCATCCACTGTTGATCTTTACGCACCTCGTGATTCAGGCTGATCTCACCCACTTCCAGCATCCGCTTGAGGGTCTGCTGGTCGAACGGACCGGATGTCGTGCCCTTCCAGCGGACAAAGTATGTTTGATTAGCACTCATTCGCTGGGCTTGGTGCTAAATCCTTCACGGAAAAGCGGCGGCAAATCTTTGGCGTAAGCAGGCACTTGGTCTTCTTCGATGCCCAGCGCACGCATGGCTTCGAGAGTGTTGGGTGCGCCGGCCGAGCGCACAGTCAACAAGGGTGTCAACGGAGTCGCGCTGCCCGCTGGCTCGAAGTCCCCTGAGGAGCCACGCCGGAATAGGGCGACCAAGTTGGAGGAATCCGGGGCAAACCCCCACAATACACTGCACTCTTCAGGAACGGTGCCGCCGCTTGCGACTCTGGCCCCAGTGGCATCGACAAACCCGCAATAAACGACGCCAGCCTGAAGTGCAGCCGCGGCCAATTGGCGGTGAAGCTGGGCCTGCTTTTCAAAGCTGATGCTTTTGTCTCCGAGCAGAATTTGCTCGATGCTTTTGGCCTCAGCCTGGCGTCGGGGGACCATCCAGTCGCCGGCATTGATGGGGCCGCTTGCGGCTGCCCGGATGGCATCAACGATCCGCGGCAAGGCCGGTGCCCAAGCCAAACCCCAGGCCGTGGGTCGGAGTTGGGCGATCTGCATCATCTGCTGGATGGCATACGCCTGCATCAAAGCAGGCGCATCTGCGGCCATGCGGACCCGCTCCAACATGGGAAAAATACTTTGCCGGAACTTGTCCCCGTCAGGTGAAACCCACTGATTGAGTTTCATGGCGGCAAGGGCTTTGGCCGCTGGCGACGGTTTGGCTTCCCGCACAGCCTCGCCCGTGACCACCCCGGTCGGCGAGGTTCCGAATCGAAAGGACGCTTCAGAAAACACGGCGGTGCCCGGGGATCGGCTGGGATCATAGAGGAGGCCGGTCCAGACCTCATCACTGGACCCGTAGCCACTTGGCTTACTGACTGTTGGTTTCCCGCGAAAATAGATGAGCCGACCGGATTCCGGCCGACCGGAAAGAATGGCTTGTGAAGTTGCGACCCGTGCTTCGCTGACGTCCGCGATATCCTTGTCACGGATCAGCGCAAGAAGGCGGTCGGTTTCCGCCTGCCGCGGCGTGTCCGGAAACGGCAGTTTTTTCAAGTCGTCCGGGGTCTTGATCAGTTCCCACGCTTCAGCTGCTTGAGGCAGAATGAGCTGGCCCAGGACGCTATGGTCGCTGAGTTTCCAATTGGAAGCCTGTTGGGCCGCTTGAACCTCGCGAGACTTGGGTAGCCCGACCTTCGCCAAGGCCTCCAGAGCATTGGAGTAGCCACTCAAATCGGTGGCTGCTGCGACCTGCTCCCTCGCCTTGCGATACTGGGCCAGAAGATCGGAGACGGCCTTCACTTTGTCCAAGGTGGCCTTGACCTCCTCCTGCAGAGCCGCCGGCAGTGCCATCTCGGACACCTGTGTATCCAACGAGGGCTTAAGTTGCTCAATCAATGGGGCGATCTTCGCCAAGGTTTCCTCCAGGACCTCCGGCGGCTTGGACGGCGACAAGTCCTCAGCCAATGGCCGCAATTCGACCAAAATCTTTCGCGCTGCCACCGCTTTCTCGTCGCGCTGCTGCGGCAGCCAGAGGGCCAGCTCCTTCTCGGCCTTGGCAAAATCCACCCGCAGAGGGTCCGCAATGTCCGCCGGCAACGCATCCAAGGCGGCGCTCGCTTGCTGGAAAATGGTCGCAGCCTGCTCCGGAGTAACTTGGGAAAACTCCGATTCAGCCAGGGCTTGGGCTGAACCGAGGGCAGCCACGGCCACGGCCTTCTTGCTGGCGACGGACTTAAGCCACTGCTCGGCTTCAAGCACAGCAGACGAGAGGGATGGCAGTTTAAGCAGGATCGCCTGGTTCGCCCGGATCTCTGCCAGCAACCGCTCCAGTGGAACGGCCGCAGTTCTCTCCCGCATCGCGGCAATCTCGCCCTTGAATGCATTGGCGCGAAACAGCATGTAACCAGCCCAGGCGACAACGATCAGAGCGAGAGACGCCGCCGCCATGGTCGCAACGTTGCGTATGCGCCGCATCTTGCGGGCTTGAGCAATTTGTGAGTCCAGCGATGAGGCCAACTGCGCCACTTTCTCGGTCAAGCCCTCGGGGATCGGCAGACCGAAAGATGCTGCGGTCTCGTAAATTTTTCGCAGTTCAAGTGCATCTCCCTCAAGCGAAGCAAGGGAAGACTTCACCCCCTCGAAGCGTGCGGCCTGCTGGCGTTCAACGCAGCCAGAAATAGCGTTGATTGACTCCTTGAACCGGGCCTTGCGTAATGCTTCTGCCCGACAAGCTTCGAAATATTGGAGCGCTTCGTTGACCGTGGCGTAGTCCGCCGCGCTGAGTGTAAGGCCATGAGTCGCGGCCAGGGTGTGGACTCTGGAGGCACGTTCGCCGCACTGCTGCCAATTGGCTTTCTCGCGATAGTCCGCAAGCTCGGCGACGATTCCCTCGATCTGGACCTCCGCCTCTCTGGCTTGCTGGCGTGCCCGTATTTGTCGAGCTTGGGCCAACGATTCCCCCTCCGTAACCTGAAGGTTTTCGCACCGCGCGAGCCACCGGAGCACTCTCCCCTCGTCGTTGGCGGCGAGGGACGCATCTAATCCTTGTAAAGCCGACTCCTGCACCCGTCGTTCGAGGCGAGCCACCTGCTCGGCCGCATCTTTGTCGGTGGGATCAAGCTGCGAAATCGTGCGAATGACATCCAAAGCCCGCGCCTCGTCCTTGGTCGCCATCGCCCCCCGAAAATCACGGTAGAGCGCTTTGGTCTGCTCCGCTCGGCTGCCCGAGTTGTAGAGATCGTTGAGCAGCCGAACTGCCCCCTTGGAGGCCTTCTCCGGCACCGTCAGGCCATTCTCCTGACAGAACGCAATCCACTCCGCTTGCCTGGCAAATCCTAGCACCGCGACCATATCCATGAGCCCCGGCTTTTCCTCCGCGATCATCAAGGCCTGCAAAGAACTGCCCCCCTCCACCATGCGAGCACACTGCGCCAAGCGGGCGTTCACGTCGGCACACGCCGCGGCATACTCGGAGGCTAGGCTCTGGTCGGAGGAACTCGGCACCGGGCTGCCCAGCTTGGCCGCCAGGCGATCAACCAAGGATTTGGCTTCGCCGAGCGTCATCGATTAACCGCTCCCTTTGTTGGAGAATTGCCCTTAAGCGAGATCGCCTTCACCAGCCTAAACCATGGCCCGTCGCTGCCTCGCTTTGCGAGAAGTTCGTAAACAACATCTGGCAACCGGGGAGGATTTTCGAAGGCTGTCGGGAATTCAGTGAGCATGCCTTCCCGGACTTTCTTGGCCTGAGCGCTGTTGTTTGCAGGTGCCGAAGCTTCATCTGGATATCTGAAGCTCTGCAACGTTGTCATGAAGGGAGAAGTCGCTTGAGTGTTTAACCCTGCTTTATACTCTGTACGATTTTGCTGGCTAAGGTCAGTCAGAAAATTTTTAACTTGCTGCGCAGCTGCATTATACTTTTTCTCGGTCAACGCAGTGGATGCGGCTTTGGTGTATTCATCTGCCTTCCCTTTCCTCGGAAACATCTGCTGAACAGCGTTGCAATAGGCGTTGAGCAAATTCTGCATATCCCTAGTGGCAGTGGCTTCGCTCGTGCCGTCGGGCGTTATCTCCAGCGGAGTCAGAAGGGTCTGGAGTTCGGGGGGCTTGTCTTTATCGCCGCCCTCCGCCTTTCGCAGAACATGCAGTTCCGTAAGTGAGCCCTTAAGCTCCTGCTTAAAGCGCTGCAGGACTTCCGTGGGGTTCAGTCCCTTGGGCGGATTGGCAAGTCTGTCAAGGTCCGTGACGATTTCTTGCAGACCTCTAAGCCATTGGGTGCCTTCAATCCTGCCGTCAAGGGCAACTGGCAACTCAATTTTCCGAAGCTTCTCCATCTTTTGGCAGATTTGCTTCAGCGCGGTAACATTGGAGGCGGCGTCCATCGTCTCCTGATAGTCTTTAGAACATTCGCGAGAAGCACGCAGGGCGAAACTTGCCTGCTGAACCTGCGCACTGTCCTTCGGCCACCCGACGGGTTGGAAAGATGCAAGGAAGTTTGGAACGATGAAGCTTGGACTCCCAGACTTGAGGATGAGGCCATCTCCTTCAGGCATGAGAAACAACCTCGACAATTCCTGCCTGTCGCTATCTGAAACTTTGTCATTTCGATCTCCTGATATTGAAGAAAGCACGTATACTTTGAAAACTTTGTTGGGATCTTTCTTGTTCCAGACCTCGAGATCGAGCGCGGGAGCTTCGGCTGCAAACTTGCTGGGCAACCCTTTTAGTTCAGTGGTCTGGAGCCCAATAGGCTCGTGTTTAACGGTGTAATGTAGGACGACAGGTTTATCATCGTCAGCGGTGGGCGCTTGATCTTCGAAGGCTAGAGGTGTCGGCCGTGGCTGCGGCACAGTAATATTCGATTTTTTCCCATCCTCAATAAGACACATCTCAAGATCCGCCGATGTTTCTGCGGGCCATGCGTAAAAAGCAATGTCTTGGGGGAAGAGTCTTGTAATTTTAGCAAAGTTGTTTTCGGGGATACTCTCGTCTGCATGCGACGGCGACGGCGACGGCGACGCTGACGGCGTCGGATCCGGAGTCGGAGTCGGAGCCGGAGCCGGAGTCGGAGCCGGAGTCGGAGCCGGAGTCGTAGCCGGCGTGCGCGATTTTGGCGCCTCATCACTTGAGCTACTGCCTATTGCATTGATATAGAATCCGATGGAAGCCAAGACGAGCGTGGCGAGGACCGCAATAACGGCGATCAGCCCCCAATTCCTAGCGGGCTGCGCTGGAATGATCGGCACGGGAGGGCTGGTTATCGGACTTGGACCTCCCTTGCTAGGTGGCTGTGTGGCTTCCTCATCTGAGTCAAAATCAACAACAGCTGCACTTTCTTGCAGCACGAACTCGGCTGCAGGCAGGCGGGCCGGTAGGTCTGAGCTGAAATTGAAGCAGGCGCGGCCCGAGGCGAGCAGGCGAGACAACAAGGGGGAGTCCGAAGGCACGGCAATCCAGCGAAAATCAGACAAGTCGTCTGTCGGTTGAATGTTCGTCGTAAAGGTGATCCCCCATCCACTGCCGGGGCAGACGCTTTGGGATTCTGCGAAAAGCCACAACAACCACGGGTGGGACTCGACCTGGTAATTGTCCGGATATTCGAGCACCGCCCCGTTCCGAGCCTCGCTCGAGGCAAGAAGACGCACCCTCGCGGGATCCTGGGTCACTGACCCCCAGTGCTCGCCGCCATTGTTCGCTGGCAGAGCCTCTGGGTTCCACAGCTCATCGGCTCCAAACCAGACCGCTGGTCCATCAAATGCCGGCCAATGGTAGGCCAGCATCACGCCGGCGGGAGTCAGCTCAGCGCCCGCAAGAGCAGCCGCCTCCGCCTCGCTCAAGACCAAGTGCTGAGCCAGATGATTGGTGCGCCCGCTATAGTCGGTGCCCGCATCGGCAATGCGGGTGAGCAGATGGAGAACACCTGCAGTGCTGCGCACCACGCGGTAAGCAAAAACAATTCTCGCGGGATTCAGGCCTGGTTGGCGACTGAATTGGGATGATTTTTCGGCCGCCTCAACCGCGAGCGGAGGAATTTCTCGGTGTCGCGCGACAGTTCCGAAGCCTGAACGCCCCGCTTGCAGAAGGCGCGGGGCGCTGGTGTAAACGATCCTCCAAGCCATGGTTGATCAGGTCTGCGCCTCGGCAGGCTCCCGCATGGGAATCAAGTGCGGCTCGATCCGGGAAAGCAACCAAAGCACCGGCATCTCCACGAGGATCGGGTTAATCTTTCCCGGATCGGGGCTCAAAATTGGCGTGCCCTTGTCATCGTGGCCAAGAACATCGGGCGAGCAACCGAAGGAGCTGACTGGAAAATATTTCACCGTGTCCGACATGGCCTCGGCGCTGGCAATGACCTGTGGGCAAATCTCCATCATGAGACTTCGGACGGTATCCGAATTTTCGTCAATCGCCGCCATGTCCATGCGGTCTTCCGCAATGGGATAGGCCAGATCATCGCCATCGATCAACTCCCGCCAGACGTCGAGTTTCCCCACCACGAAAGCGAGCGGCGTGTTGACTTTTTCGCGAGCGTCGAGGCCGAGCACCTTTTTCACCAACACCCGCGCTTCGGCTAGAATCGTGTCTTGGATGTCAGCATGCCCGGCAACTTTCAACTGGGGGTCGTGGTGCTCTGGCAGGCGGCGGCGGAACTCTTTGTTGTATGCAGGGTCGAAGAGGAAGATCACGCCAGAGGAGGCAGCCAGATGCTGTGTTCCCGGCTGCTTGGTCTGATCAATGCCGGGCTGGAAGTGCTCACCCGCATTGTCGTAAAAAATAAACGCGCGGGATGCGCTCGAATCGTCGTGCGGCTGCACGTTGAAAATAAATGGCTTGGGCAGAAAAACTTTGCGTCCGTGACGGGTGAGCTGCTCATACATGTCTCCCTCCAAGTCGGTCTTGGCCAGCCGCGCCTGCTCCGGGGTCGCGGCACCAAAAAGCGTATCCCTCATCATCGTTAAGGCAGCGTTTGAGCTGGGATCGGCATCGACGAAGGCCGCGCCAAAATGGCGGAAGAGCGTCTTCTGGATGACCTGCGTGAAGACTGACAGGAAGTAGGACTTGCCTGAGGTGGGAGCTCCGACAATCGAGATGATGTGGTGCTTGAGATCAATAAAGTCCGGCGGAAGCTTGCGATGGCAGTGCGGACAGGCGATGTCCATCGTTGGAATCCCCATCGGATCCAAGGCCACGCCACTATCGCTGAATCGCGTGGCCCGGAAGCGCTTCATCTCACCCTCGCCAAGCAAAGGATCCCCCTTGAGTTTCTCATGAACCGCCACATTTTTGACGTCACCCGGATCGAACTTCAGCCAGCACGTCGGACAGGTCAGAGCGCCGTGCTCCCCAGTCAACTCCGCCTCCTCCACTTCTTCCGAAGCGCTCAGTGGCTTCGGGACAAAATTGCTGTGCTCCTCCGGTTCGGCCAATGAGGAAAAAAGCTCCGACACCGATTCGGAGAAAAAACCGGCTGCGGCCCCCCGCAAAAAGACAACATGCTCAAATTCCGTCGTGCCGTTGGCGATATGATCCGCCACCTTGGGGGCGCGAAACGGGCCAACCGTGTGACCGCTCTGCTTGTGCTGCACGCACCACTCATTGATGCCTACCGAGCTTATCCATTTCTGGGGATTCTTGGTCAGGCGGAAAACAAAAAGACTCCTCCCGACTTGAAGCGAGTAGTCCTTCTCCTTGACCAGCGGCGTGCGATCTTCCTCGGCACCGTTGAGCAACAATCTCGACGGCCCAGCTTTAAGAATCGTGTAGTCGCTGCCGAGAAGAGCAATTTCACAGTGTTGGGAATCAACATCTGGATCATTGACCACCGCATCACAAGCCTCGCCGGAACCCACAATGAAGGGCCATTTGGATGCAACTACGCTCTCGCCTGTTAAGCAGTTGAGCAAGGCCAGTTGAAAATTTCCGAAAAGGCTCATTCTTGTGGGGTGTTTGTCTCCCGTTTACGATTATCAAAAGGTGCGGCATTCACGCCGACCTGAGGATTGCACACGCCTGCCAGCAGGCGGTCCGCTAGGGGGCCAGCTTGCTGAAATGGGCCAATGCCGAGTGCGAACTTTAACCACACCACCATGATTTGCAATTTAATACCGGATTCGGCGTCGTCCAGCAAGCGTGCAAACTTCGGCAGGGTGGATGACCATCAGGATGTGCGAAGCCATGCGCATGGCGCGAAGCTTGCGACTCATGGCCTTGTTGTTTAAGTGGACGCTGGCATCGTCTCCGCCTCAACGCTCACCCGCTTCTCCTGCAAGCCAGGCAGCCGGAGAGCCGCTCGATCACGACTCCTCGCCGAGATACGCGGAGCGGACCATCGGGTTCGCGCGGAGTTTCTCGGCGGTGTCGTGGAGAACGACCCGGCCGGTCTCCAGCACATACCCGCGAGAGGCCACCTGAAGAGCGAGGTTGGCATTCTGTTCGACGAGCAAAATGGCCAGGCCCATTTCTTGGTTGATCTGGCTGATGCGGGAAAAAATCGACTCTACGAGGAGCGGGGCGAGGCCGAGCGAGGGTTCGTCGAGGAGGAGGCATTTGGGCCGACTCATCAGGGCGCGGGCGATGGCCAGCATTTGCTGCTCCCCGCCGCTGAGCGTGCCGGCAGCTTGCCTGAGACGTTCCTTGAGCCGGGGAAAAAGATGGAATGAGCGTTCGAGGTCGGCCGCGATGGCCTTGGTGTCCCGTCGGAGATACGCCCCCATACGCAGGTTTTCCTGCACAGTGAGGTTGGAGAAAGCCATGCGGCCCTCCGGGGATTGCGCCAAACCTAGCGCCACGATCTCGTGCGGCGGACGGTTGGTGATGTCCTGTCCGTCGAAAGTGATCGATCCCCCGGTGACTTGGGCGATGCCGGAAATGGCGCGCAAGGTGGATGACTTGCCCGCGCCATTCGCCCCGAGCAGCGTGACAATGGCCCCGTCCGGCACGGTGATCGAGACTCCGTGCAACGCCGTGATACCGCCGTAGCTCACCTGCAGATCGCGGGTTTCAAGCATGGTGTGCCTCCTTTCCGAGGTAGGCCTCGATGACCTCCGGATTCTTGCGGATGTCTGCTGGCGCGCCCTCGGCAATCTTGCGGCCGTAGTCGAGGACGACAATGTGCCGGCACACGCCCATGACCACGCGCATGTCGTGTTCGACCAGCAGGACGGCGATGCGAAATTTTTCCTGCACAAAGCGGATCAGCTCGATCAGCGCGACCTTCTCCGTCGGGTTCATCCCCGCGGCGGGTTCGTCGAGGAGCAGAAGCTTCGGCTGGGTGGCGAGGGCGCGCACGATTTCCAGCCTCCGCCGGTCCCCGTAGGCCAGGCTGGTCGCGGCTTGGTCGCATTTGTCCTGCAGGCCGAAAATTTCCAAAAGCTCGAGAACCTGGGAACGGATCTGCCGCTCCTCCCGCCGGAACCCGCGGCCGCGCAGGAGCGCGTGAAGAATGCCGTGGTGCAGGTTCATGTTCATCGCCGTGCGCACGTTGTCGTAAACCGAGAGCGACGCGAACAGCCGGATGTTCTGGAACGTGCGCGCGATGCCCAGCGCAGTGATCCGGCTCGGGGAAAGGCCCGGCAGGGAACGTCCCCCGAACTCAATCGCCCCCGAGGTCGGCCGGTAAACGCCGGTGATCATGTTGAAAACCGTGGTCTTGCCCGCACCGTTCGGCCCGATGAGGCCGACCATCTCCTCCGCACCGACGCCGAAATCAAGCTCGCTCACGGCGCGCAGTCCGCCGAACTCGATGCCCACTCCCCGCAGCTCCAGCAACCGGCTCATGTTCGCGCCGCCTTCCTCGGCCAGCCGCGGAAATTTCCCAGCAGACCCTGCGGCCGGACAATCATGAGCACGATGAGCAGGAGGGCGAAGATGATCATGCGGTATTGCTCGAAATCGCGCAGCCATTCGTTCAGCAGGGTGAGCAGAATGGCCGCCGCGATCACCCCGGGCGTGCTGCCCATGCCGCCGAGGATGACCATGACGACCACGTCAACCGACTTGAGAAAATTGAAACCCTCGGGCGCGATGTAGGTGATGAAGTGCGCGTAAAGTCCGCCGGCCAGACCGGCAAAGAACGCGCCGGTGACGAAGGCCACGACTTTGTATTTCGTCGTGTCGATCCCCATGGCCTCGGCCGCAATCTCGTCGTCCCGCACGGCGAGGAATCCGCGGCCATAGGTCGAATTGACCAGACTGGCCACCACGTAGATCGTGATGGCCGCCGTGCCGAAAGTCCAAAAAAGCGTGGTGTAGGGCGGGATGCCTTCAAGTCCCCGCGCCCCTCCCAGCGCTTCCGTGTTCTGGATGACCACGCGGATGATCTCGCCGAATCCCAGCGTGACGATGGCCAGATAGTCGCCGCGCAGCCGCAGCGAGGGAAGGCCGACGAGCAATCCGCACAGCGCCGCCACGGCCCCGCCGAGGAGCAAGGCGCCGACGAAGAACGCCTGCACGGCCCACGGCCCCGCCGCCGCGACTGAGGGGGCGAAGGCCAGCGTGACCATGCTCGAGGCGTAAGCGCCCGCGGCCATGAAGCCGGCATGACCGAGCGAGAACTGGCCGGTGTGCCCGTTGACCAAGTTGAGGCTGACCGCGAGGATGATGTTGATCCCGATGAGCACGAGGATGTTTACCGCGTAGTCATCGATCTGCGGCCCCGCGAGTTGCAGCCCGAAGGCGGCCACCAGCGCGAGGAACAGGGCCAGATGCGGAAGGTGGTTTTTCACGCGGTCAGACTTTTTCGCGCTCGGATTTGCCCAGCAACCCGGATGGTTTGAACATGAGGATGAGGATGAGAATGACAAAGGCCACGGCGTCGCGGTAGCCGGAGGGAATGCCGATGTTCTGGCTGTAGCCGACGACCATGGTCTCGAGCAGTCCGAGCAGCACACCGCCCAGAGCCGCGCCGGGGATGCTGCCGATGCCGCCCAGCACGGCGGCGACGAAGGCCTTGATCCCGGGCAGGATGCCCATGAACGGGTCAATGGCCTGATAAAGCATGGCGAAGAAAATCCCGGCCGCTCCGGCCAAGGCCGAGCCCAGCCCGAAGGTGAAAGAGATGACGCCGTCGGTGTTCACGCCCATCAACGCTGCGGCCGTCGGGTTGTTGGACAGGGCCCGCATGGCCAACCCGAGGCGCGTCCGCAGGACGATCCACATCAGGGCGAGCAAGAGCAGCACCGTGGCCACCAGCACGGTGATCTGCTCCACCGTGACCGTCGCGCCCCCCGGCAGGGTGATCGTGTGGTTTGCCATCAGTTGAGGGAAGCCCTTGGGGGCCGCGCCGAAGAGCAGTTGGGCGCCGTAGGAAAGGAAGAGTGACACGCCGATCGCGGTGATGAGGACGGTCAGGCGGGAGCGCTGCCGCAGCGGCCGATAGGCCAGTTTCTCGATGACGATGCCGAGCACCGCACAGAAGCCCATGGAGAGGAGAAGAATGAGCACGGCCGAGAGCACCTCTGGCATCCAGGCGAAAAGGGGCTTGAGCCAGCGGTGGAAGTAAAGGCCCGCGAAGGCGCCGATCATGAAGACATCGCCGTGGGCGAAGTTGATGAAGCGCAGCACGCCATAGACCATGGTGTAGCCGAGCGCGATCAGCGCATAGATCGCGCCGAGGGAAAGGCCGTTGACGGCTTGCTGCGCGAGGTTGGCCCAGTCCACCGGACGAGAAAATCAGGGCGTCACCGTCTCAACGTAGCGGAACTTTCCGTCCTTGATTTCGAGCATGACGGCGGGTTTGTTCGCGTTGCGCTTCTCGTCCAGAGAGATGGTGCCGGTGACTCCGGGAAAGTTCTTCGTGGAGGCAATCGCCTGGCGGAGCGGTTCCGCGTCCGTGCTGCCGGCGCGTTTGATCGCGTCGAAGAGCAACATGGCCGAGTCGTAACCAAGGGCGGCCATCGCGTCCGGCTCCTCGTTGTATTTCGCCTTGAAGCGCGCAAGGAAGTTCTGCACCGCGGGTGATTGGTCCTCGGCGGAGAAGTGGTTGGAGAAATAGTTGCCTTCCATGGCCTCGCCGGCGACCTCGACGAGCGAGGGCGAATCCCATCCGTCACCGCCCAGCAGCGGCACGTTGAGCCCGAGTTCGCGCGCCTGGCTGGCGATGAGGCCGGCCTCGTTGTAATAGCCGGCCACCAGGATGGCCTCAGGCTCGCTGCTGCGAATCGAGGTGAGCTGGGCCTTGAAATCCTTGTCGCCCGAACTGTAGCTCTGCTCGCTCACGATGGTGCCGCCATTCTTGGTGTAGTAGTCCTTGAAAAACTCGGTCAGCCCGACCGCGTAATCCTGCTTCACGTCGGTCAGGATGGCGGCCTTTTTCCATCCGCGCCCGAGCATGAATTTGGCCAGGACCGCCCCCTGGAACGGGTCGATGAAGCAGACGCGGAAGATGTAATCCCCGACCTCGGTGACCTTCGGGTTGGTCGAGGCCGGGCTGATCATGGGGATCTTGTTTTGTTGCGCGATGGGCGCGGCCTCGAGCGAACGTGAGGAGGCGACCTCGCCCAGCAGGGCCACCGGCTTCTCCCGCGAGAACATGCGCCGCACCACCGTGGCGGCTTCGCCCGCCTTCGACTGGTTGTCCTCGACCACCAGTCGCAGCTTTTTCCCCATGACTCCGCCCGCCGCATTCTGCTCATCGAAGGCCATCTGCGTGCCTTTGTGGGAGGATTGGCCGAAGCTCGCCGTCGCACCGGTCAGGGCGGCGAACTCCGCGACCACGATTTCATCCGGGTTGCCGGCCGAGGCTGGCTTCTTGCAGCCGCTCAGCCACGGGCAGAGGGCAAGGACAGCCAAGGCGAGGCCACGAACGAAGAAAGAGGGCGAGGGACTTTGCATGACATGTCAGACATGGGGAGTTTTCCCGCCCCGGTCAAGGCTGTTGTGGTTCCGCCCATGATCTCCGCCGCCGAGATTTTCCCTTGTCTGCGCCGCGTGGATATCTAGTTTGTTGCTTCTTTTCCTCCAGCCTCCCTCACCCATGTCCTCAACATTTCTCGTTGCTCACGGGCTCACCGCCTCCCTCATCTGCGCCGTCCTTGGTCTCATCTACGCCCTCTACCTGATCCGCTGGGTCCTGCTTTGCCCCGCGGGCAATGAGCGGATGCGCGAAATTGCCTCGGCCGTGCAGCAGGGGGCCCGGGCCTACCTCAACCGCCAGATGGTCAGCATCGGGAGCATTGCTGTCGTCATCATCGCCCTCGTCTGGGCCGGCCGCGGCCTGGACTCGGCCGTCGGGTTCTTCGTCGGTGCGTTTTGTTCGATGGCCGCCGGCTACATCGGGATGAATATCGCCGTGCGGGCCAACGTCCGCACCACCCAGGCCGCGTCCGTCTCACCGCGGGCCGCCCTGCGCGTCGCCTTCAACGGTGGCGCGGTCACCGGGCTTCTCGTTGTCGGCCTCGCCCTTCTCTCCGTCGGGCTGATGTTCATCGTCGTGCAACATTTCTCCATCTCGACCGACCCGACCCGCGCCGCGCTCGATGCGCTCATCGGCACGGCCCTCGGCAGTTCACTCATCTCGGTCTTCGCCCGCCTCGGCGGCGGCATCTACACCAAGGCGGCTGACGTCGGGGCCGACCTCGTCGGCAAGATCGAGAGCAAGCTCGACGAGGACGACCCGCGGAATCCCGCGACGATCGCGGACAATGTGGGCGACAACGTGGGCGACTGCGCCGGCATGGCGGCGGATGTCTTTGAAACCTATGCCGTTTCGCTCATCGGTGCCGTGCTCATCGGCTCCCTCACCGCGACCGGTGGGGCCGCGCCAGCCGCCATCGTCTATCCGTTCCTCATCGGCGGGGTTTCCATCGTCAGCGCGGTCCTCGGCATCCTCTTCGTCAACTTGACCCGCTTGCCGCCCACGCGGGCGCTGCAGGGCGGCGTGCTGACCAGCGCCGTGCTTTCCGCCGTCGTCTTCTGGCCCCTGACCAACGTGCTCTTCCCCGCCGGGGTGGAGATCGCGGGCAAGGGGCTGTGCACGGCCGCCAACGTTTTCGGGGCCTCGATCATCGGCCTGGTCATGACCTACGTCGTCTTGCTCATCACCAACTATTACACCTCGACCGACCACCGGCCCGTGCGGCAGATCGCCCAGGCCTCGGAGACGGGGCATGCGACCAACATCATCTCAGGCCTCGCCCTCGGCCTGCACGCCACCGCGCTGCCGGTGGCCTTCATCGGCATCGCCATCCTGCTCTCCTACCACTTCGCCGGACTCTACGGCATCGCCGTGGCCGTCATGGCCATGCTCTCAATGTCTGGCATCATCATCGCCCTCGACGCCTTCGGCCCCATCACAGACAACGCCGGCGGCATCGCCGTCATGTCCGGTCTCGACCACCGCGTGCGTGAGACGACCGATGACCTTGATGCCATTGGCAACACCATGAAAGCGGTGACCAAAGGCTACGCCATTGCCTCGGCCGGATTGGCCGCGCTCGTGCTCTTCGGCAGTTACGTCGAGGAACTCAAGGTTGCATACCATCAACTCGGCGCCACCTTCGACCTCGCCTTCGATCTGCAGGATCCCAACGTCATCATCGGTCTCTTCATCGGCGGCGGGCTCCCCTTCATCTTTTCTGCCTTCAGCATGGACGCGGTCGGCAAGGCGGCCGGCGCCGTGGTCAAGGAGGTGCGCCGACAGCTCGCGCTCAAGCCGGGCATCCTCGAGGGCAAGGATGTGCCCGACTACGGGACGTGCGTCGACATCGTGACCAAGGCGGCTCTGCGCGAAATGATTGTTCCGGCCATCCTTCCGGTCGTGGTGGTCGTGGCCGTGGCTTGGCTGCCGTTCTTCGGTCCCAAGGTTCTCGGCGGTATGCTCGTCGGCACCATCGTGACCGGCTTGTTCATCGGCATCGCCATGACCTCGAGCGGCGGCGCCTGGGACAACGCGAAAAAGTTCATCGAGCTGGGAAACCACGGGGGCAAGGGCTCGCCCGCGCATGACGCGAGTGTGACCGGTGACACCGTCGGTGACCCCTACAAAGATACGGCTGGCCCGGCGATCAACCCCATGATCAAAGTGGTCAACATTGTCGCCATCCTCATCATCCCGGTCTTCATCAAATACTGGGTGGCGGGTTGAGGCCGGGGTCTCCGCTGCAGCCGCGACTCCTGCCCGTCATGAGCACCACGGAAAGAGCCCTTGCTTTGGCCGCAGCGGCGGCCGGCTTCGATGACCTGCTGGGTCCGACGAGCCCAGAGGACTTGACCCGATGGGTTGCGGCGGAGTTGGGGCATGCGGAGGCGCTGGATCGATGGGTTCGGCACGGAGCGGCCCAAAGCAGGGCGAAAGCGCCGGGGGTCATCCTGCATGTGGTCAGCGGCAACACTCCGCATGCCGCGCTGCAGAGCCTGATCGGAGGCTTGCTCTTGGGCAGCCGCAATCTGGTCAAGCTTCCCCGCGGGGGACTGCCCGCGGTGGATCAATTTCTCAGGGGGCTGCCCGAGGAACTGCGCGTGCTGGTCGAGGTGGCCGAGTATTTACCGGACGATTGGTGGACCGCCGCCGAGGCCGTGGTCGCTTACGGGTCCGACGAAACCATCGCCGCGCTCCGCGCGCGGACGCCCGACGGAACAACCTTCATTGGTCACGGAAACAAGGTTAGCTTCGGCGTGATCTGGGACGATCCGGATCTTCTCTCGTGCACCGGGGCGGCGCGCGATGTCTCGCGCTTCGACCAGGAGGGTTGTCTTTCGCCCCACATGTTCTACGTGCGGGAAACGCGCGCCGGGCACGCGCGCGTCTATGCCGAAAAATTGGCCGCCGCGATGGAATCGTTCAATCGTGAACACCCGCGTGGCCCGCTCACCATGGCGGAGCAGGCCGAGATTGCCGACCTGCGCGCCGCCTACCGCTTCCGCGCGGCCGGTGATCTGCGCGTGGCGCTCTGGGAGGGCGGACCCCAGCTCGATTGGACGGTTATTTACGAGGAGGATCCGTGGTTTGCTGCCTCCTGTTTGCACCGTGTGGTTTTCGTCAAACCGCTGCCCGCCGACCTCACCGCCGCCGTCGGGCCGTCCGCCGGCCGGGTCGGGGCGATCGGCCTCTGGCCTTGCACGGAGGAGATCGCGGATCGTTTTCTCGCTCTCCGGCCCTCGCGGTTTTGTCCGCTCGGCTGCATGCAGGATCCGCCGTGGACTTGGCACAACGGAGGGGTCGCGCGGTTGGGCTCCTTGGTCAAGTGGGTTGATTTCGAAGCGTAAGCCGGATTGACTGGCCATTCGCATGGCCAAAGAGGAATCCATTCCATCGGAAGGTGTCGTCGTCGAGGTGCTCCCCGGCACGATGTTCCGCGTCAAGCTGCCCAACGACGTGGTCGTCCTCGCGCACATCGGCGGCAAGATGCGGAAACATTTTGTCCGCATCGTCCCCGGCGACAAAGTGCAGCTGGAAATTTCCCCCTACGACCTGAGCAAGGCGCGCATCATTTTCCGCGAAAAGTAGCCCGCCTCCAACCGGTGATTGCCTAGCGGGACGCGGGGGAATAGAAGCGTCTCCGGATGTCATCCCCGCCGCCCGCTCCATTGCGCCAATACGCCGTCTTCATCTCCTACCGCCATGCGGACAACAAGGAGATGGGCCGGAAGTGGGCCAACTGGCTGCACGAAGCGCTGGAGGGGTATGAGATCCCGCCGGATTTGGTCGGCACCCTGAACACGCGCGGCGAGAAGGTGCCCCCTTCGCTCTACCCCGTTTTCCGGGATGAAGAGGAACTTCCGGCCGATGCGGATCTGAGCACGAACATCTGTCGGGCCTTGGACAACAGCGCTTTGTTGGTTGTCCTGTGCTCGCCCCGGGCCGTGCAGTCGCGCTTCGTGGCTGATGAAATCCGCTACTTCAAGGAAATCGGAAAGAGCCATTCCATGCTGGCGCTGATGATCGATGGTGAGCCCAATGCCAGCGATGATCCGGCCAAATTGCAACAGCTGGGTGCTGAGATGGAATGTTTCCCCGAGCCGCTGCGCTTCGGCGGGCCATCGGCGGAAGATCGGACCAAGATTGATTGGACCAAGCGCACCGAGCCGATCGCGGCCGACGTGCGGCCGGGTTGCCGCCCGATCCAGGGCTGGACCTCGGCGGCCGCTTACGATGAAGAGCTTCAGCGGGAGGGGAAACTCAGCAAGTCCGAGCGGGCGGCGGCGGTCAGCGATTACGCGGCGCAACTGGAACTGGCCAAGCTCAAGGTCGTGGCCGGAGCGCTGGGATTGCCTCTGGGCACGCTGACGCAGCGGGACAAGGCCGCGCAATTGGTCAAGGCCCGGCAGCGGGCCAAAGTCCTCCGGCGCTGGCTGGCCGCCGTGGCTTGCCTCACTGTGCTGGCCATGGGCGCGGGTTGGGTGGCTTGGACGCAGTTGCAGGAGGCGACACGACAGCTTGAGCGCTCGCGGTTTCAGGAGGGCAAGTTCTGGCTGGAGAAGTCCGCCGTGGCGCAGGAGAAATCCGATAATCCTGCCGCCATCCTGCTGGCCGCGCGGGCCATCGGGTTTCATGGGTTCGGCCGCAGCGCGCAGCCCACGGCCGAGTTCGAGGAGCTTTATCCCTCGCTCATCGGCGTGCCATTTGTGACCGATCCGCAGTTGGAGGAGCGACGGCAAGAAGCCGCGGCCACCGCCCGCGGGAAAGCTGAAGCCACTTTTCCTGCCGGCCTGCCGCTTTGGGCCAGTCCTGCTCCGGAAGGGGAGACGCCCACCGAGATGAATGATGGGGCGCTTTCGCCCGATGGAACGACGCTCTACACCGCGATGGCGGATGGCAGCCTGCGCACGTGGGATCTGATCCGCGGTGCGGAGGGCCTCAAACTTCCTGCACATGACACCGAGGCGACCTGCGTGGCGGCTTCAGCCGATGCGAGCACGGTGGCCAGCGGAGGTGAAGATGGAACGCTGGTGCTCCTGGAGGCGACGACGGGCAAAGTCCTGCACAAGATTGCAGCTCATGACGAATGGATTCGCCGGGTGGCCTTCTCGCCGGATGGACAAGTGGTCGCCACGGCTTCCGGGGACAAGACGGTGAAACTTTGGGATGTGGCGTCAGGCGCCGAGTTGCGGACTCTGGCTGGTCACAGCGACGAAGTGGCCGATGTTGTTTTTTCCAAGGATGGCGAGCAGCTGGCCACCGCATCCGCCGATCGCACCATCAAACTTTGGGCCAGCGCCACAGGCCAGGAGTTGCGCATGCTCAGCGGGCACACGGGAACGGTGATGGCCGTCGCCTTCACCGCGGACGGCTCACAGTTGGTGAGCAGCTCCAAGGATGGCAGCCTGCGACTGTGGGATGTTGCCACGGGCGATTTGTCACAGATCCTCGACCCTACGGACTCTGGCGATGTCGTTCGCCTGGCCGCCTCTCCGGCTGGAAACTGGATTGCCACCAGCGGAAGCACCGGGGGCTGTCTCGTGCACGATATCCTGAATCAGCGGGTGGCTCTGCGCCTCGAAGGCAATGGCTACGAGATCAACGGCCTGGCCTTCCTGCCCGGTGGCCAGAGGCTGGTCACGACCTCACGTGATGGCATGGCAAAGCTTTGGAACACGGATGAAGGCCGGCCAAGCTACGCGTTTGCGCCACAAGCGAGCGCGCTCCGCGTGGCTGCGTTCTCCGACCAAGGCACACTCGTCGCCGCTGGTGCGGAGGATGGCAGCGTGCCGGTGTTTGATCTGGGCAGCCGACAGCTCGTGGCCCGGCTCGAGGGGCACGCGACACCGGTCACGGCAGTGCATTTCTCCGCGGATGGAAACACGATTGTCAGCGCGTCCGAAGGCGGCGGGATCATGCTCTGGAACCTCCCCACCGCGCGCTCAATCAAGACACTCCAAGGCGAGGCCTCCGACATTCGCGCGATGGCTCTTTCACCGGACGGCGCCCTGCTCGCTACCCTCGGGACCGATCAGGTGCTGACCGTCTGGGATCTGGCCTCCTCCACGCCGCGACATCGGGAGACGCTGGGGGATTTTGAAGCGGGGCGCATCAGCTTTTCCGCGGATGGAAAACTGCTGGCTGTGGCGCAGCGGGGGATGGAGAGCAATCTGGACGACCCTGAAATCGAAGCAGCCGCCGCGGCGGTGAAGCTTTGGGCGGTTCCGGAGATGAAGCCGGTCAGTCCGCCACCCGTCGGCCAGCGCGCGGAGCTAAGGACATTGCTGACCCAAGCTGACCAGAGTTTTACCCGGGACAGGCAGTGGCTGACGTCGCTGTTAGGGCGCCAGTTGTTTGTCTACCCTGCCGACGAGCGAGCGTCTATCGCGACCCCGCCGGACCTGATGGCCTTGGTGGACACGGGTTTGCTCACTCTGGCCGACGGACTCGTCGGGGTGGGGAGGGAAGCCCATCGTTTCACTGGTCCGCCCATGGTCTTCGGGACTCCGGACACATTTGGTCAGTTGATTGAGTCCGCCGGTGATCCTTCGGTTCACCTGCGCCTTTGCGCGGAACTTTCTCAGGTCCCAAGGAGTCAGCAGATCTGGCAGACCTCGGGAGCGAAGCTCAGCGAAGAGGCCCGGCGGGACTACGTGGTGCTCATGGCCGGAGCGGATCGGGCGGATGACGTGGCCGCGGCCGTGGCCAAGCCCATGTTCGATGACCCGGGCGTCGCCGCGTCGCTCATGACGCTCCTGCGCCGACTGCCCGCGGACGAAGCGGCGAAGTTGGCTGGCGTGCTCAAAGACAAAGCCCCCGACGGCTGGCTGGAGAGCCGATAGATCCCGGCTGTTTTCTTCCCCGCTCCGCGCCGACGAGCCTCGACTAACCTTGGCTGTCCGAGAGCATTTTGAGCACGCTGTTGCCGTCCTCGTAGCTCACATCGGCAATGCGCCATCCCGCCGCCTCTTTCGCACACTTGTAGGTGATGACCATCCGCTCGCCGAACATCTCGAACGAGGCCTTCACGACCGCGGTGTCGCCGGCAATCTCGGATTTCGTCGCGAACTTCTTAACTTTTTCTCCATCTTGGCTGTAATAAAGGACCGACGCGTCCGTGAAACTTGAGCCCGGTTCTTCCGCCGCGGCCGAGCGCTTCTCGTCCACGGTGAGAAGTTTGATCAGCGCCGGGGTCAGAAATTTCGCCGCAACTTCCGGATGGCTCACGGGGTAGAAGGCATCATCCCCGGTTGTCGAGTAAAGCTCTTGGATGAGCGCATCCGGTGTGCCCGGAGCCGCTTTCTCTTCAATTGTAACCGGGGGGAAGGCAGCCTCTCCCTCTTCGGCTTGGACGGAAGCCCCCTCAGCCATCTCCTCTGCGGCTCGGACCAAATTGGAAAAACCCAGAACAAGAAATAGCGAGAGTGCGATAGTTTTCATAATGCGGAGTGTTTCTACGGAGCCCGTGGCGGGGTGCCAAGACAAAAGTTGGCTAATCCTGCTCCGATTCAGCGGGGAGGGGCTACGAATAGCAGTCATGGGCCCAATCAAGAATTGGCGCCAAGAATAAGGCAGGGTGCTTCCATTGATGGCAAAAACAAAGCGCAAATGATCGGCACGATGGTGCGCAACCTCGCACTAGACCCTGCGGCTTTTCCCCAAAACCCCAAAACACTCAATTGCGGCGAGTGAGCAGCATAAGGGATCTTGTCTTGTGCCCGGCTGGATACACGCCCGTGCTGGAGAGCACCGTTCCATCGCTACTAAATTTATACTTGTTTCCCGAATGAAGCATTTTTGTTGCGAGTCCATCGTTTCCGACGCTTTCAACTCTGGCAAAGAAGGGGGCACCATCGCCAAATGTAACTTCAATAAAATCGCCGGCATGGCAAAGATCATTTTTGCGGCCTCCGTAATACACGATGCTACGACACTTGTGCCCAGGTTTGTAGGCTCCCGTTGAAGCTGTTACGGTTTTGTCCAAAAATGAGTAGGCAGATCCCGAATGCAGCATTTTTGTGTTAACTATATTTGCGCTTTTTGACAGCACTCTTGCGTAATAAGTTTTTCCATCACCAAATGTAGCGACACACAAATCATCTTTGGCTGTGTTTTGTGCTTTTGCCTCAAAGCTGAAGAGCATTACGGTGACGAAAAGTGCAATTATAGGTTTCATGGATATCGGTGTTTAGCAAAGGGATCAGCCTATGAAAGGAGGAGGGCAGCCAGTGGAGCGCAGAAGCGAGTCATGTCGGTGTCCTCTAAATGTGGTCGAGGTGCGTCGACTCTTTTTCGTTGGCCTTGAGCATTTTGAGGACGCTGCGGCCGTCCTTGTAGATGACATCGGCGATGCGCCATTCCCCCGCCTCCTTCGCACATTTGAACGTTATGACCACGGGCTCGCCTCCATTGGCGAACGAGGCCTTCACCAGCGCGCTGTCACCTTTGATCTCGGACTTCGTCGCGAAGTTGGTGATTTTTGGCAGATCTTGGCTGTCATAAAGCACCGAGCAATCAATGAAACCCGCATACGGCTCATTCCCCGCGAGTTTTTCGTCCTGCGTGAGCAGCTTGATCAACCCCGGAGTCAAAAACTTGGCTGAAAGTTTCTTGTTCGCGGCGGGGTAGAAGACATTGTCCCCCGCCTTGTAAACCCCGTGGATGAGGGCATCCGGGGTGCCCGGGGCCGCCTTCTCCGCAGCTCGGACCAAGCTGGACAAACCCAGAACAACACAGACCGAGAGGATGATTGATCGCATCACGAGGAGCCTCGATAGGGCTCCGCTGGCATGTTGCCAAGCTAAAAACTGTCGCGGGATGATTGAATGACCCGGGCTCCGCGCTGCCAGGTGAAATAGGACCATGCCCAATGCAGGAAGACAGAGACGCGATTGCGCATGGCCATGAGGAAGACGAGGTGGACAAACAGCCACATCAGCCATGCGCTGAACCCGCGCATCTGCAGACCGGCCACGCTCACCACCGCCGCACTCCGGCCGATGGTGGCCATGCTTCCCTTGTCCCAGTAGGCGAAGGCCGGACGCGGTCGACCCTTGGACTCATCCCGGATGGTGCGCGCTATGAAGTTTCCCATTTGAATCGCCGCGGGAGAGACGCCGGGGACCTTGATGCCGTTTTTGTCGGTGAGGGCGGCAATATCACCGGCGGCGAAGACCTCGGGGTATCCGGGCAGGCTCAGGTCCGGGAGCACCTCAATGCGGCCGGCGCGGTCGAGCGGAATACCTGCGAGTGTGCGGGTGACCTCGCTGGCTTCCACGCCTGCGCCCCAGATGATGATCCCGCTTTCGATGCGCTGGTCTCCGGCAATGACGTAGCCCGCGCCCACTTCTTTCACGGGGCAGTTCAAGTGCACGGTGACGCCCATGCGTTCCAATCGCTCGCGGGTGTAATCGGAAAGTCTGCCTGGAAACATGGGCAGCAGTTTCGGTCCGGCCTCGATGAGATGGACCTTGGCCTGCGCGGGATCGATATGGCGAAAGTCCTCCTTGAGCACCATGCGGGAGAGTTCCGCCAGCGAGCCGGCCATCTCCACGCCGGTCGGGCCTCCGCCCACCACGACCATGGTGAGAAGCTTTCCGGTTTCCGTCGAATCAACGGCCGACTCCGCCTCCTCAAAGGCCAGCAGCACCCTCTTGCGAATGGCCATCGCGTCGTCGAGGCTCTTGAGGCCGAGGGTGTGTTGGCCCCAGTCTTGGTGGCCGAAAAAACTGGTTTGAGCCCCGAGGGCGATGACGAGAAAATCGTAAGCGAGCACACGATCCCCGAGCTGCACCTGCTTCGCCGGGAGGTCGATGTTCAGGACGTCATCCATGATGGTCGTGACGTTTTTCTGGTGCGAGAGGATGCCGCGCAGAGGCTGGGCGATTTCCGTCATGGCCAGCGCCCCCGAGGCCACTTGGTAGAGGAGGGGTTGAAAAAGATGATGATTCCAGCGGTCCACGAGCGTGACCCGGAAGGTTTCATCCCGCAGGCGCTTCGCACATTCCAAGCCCGCAAAACCACCGCCGAGGATGAGGACATGTTTCGGGCTCACGAAGTTGGATAAGTTAAGGCGGGTCGGAGTTTGTCGCAACGAGCGTGCCGGAAACGCAATCACTGAACGTCCGCGGGCATATCGGCGGACGCGGTGAAACGCTTCAGCGGCAGCTCCGCGGTGCTTGCTCCACGAAGATCGTTCCGCCGCGTCGTCGCAGGTGGTGGCCGCCGGGCAGATTCATCTTGGCCGGGGCGGTTGTGGCTTGGGCGAGGGCGCGGGCGGCCTCGGTCGTGGCGAAATCAATTTCTTGGCCGGTGCGCTGACGCAGCCACGCGCGGAGAAGTCGGCGCTGCGCGGCGGCTGGTTGGGCGCGGAGCCGGCGGGTTTCGAGGATCACCGCGCCGGCTTCGGCCGCGACGAGCGACTCGAGCCAGTCATCTTCGTCGGCGAGGATCTCCGCCGCCCTGGCCATGGGCAGCTCGGGGGCGAAGCCGACCGCCGCCGCCAGCGCCGGTAGCACGTCATGGCGGAGGCGGTTGCGGGTGTGCTCGCGTGAGGCGTTGGTCTCGTCCGTCCGATAGGCCAGGCTTCGCAATCGGGCATAGGCCTCCAGCTCATTTCGCGAAAATCCGAGCAGAGGCCGGACCAACGTTGCCTCCGAGTTTTCGAGTCCGGCCCGAGCTCGCAGGCTGGTCAGACCGCGGCGTCCGCCCCCGCGCGCCAGATGGAAGAGCATGGTTTCGGCCACGTCGCCGGCGTGATGCGCGAGGAAAATGGTGGCGGCCGCATGCTTCTTTGCCGTGGCGGCGAGGAAGGTGCGGCGCAACGTGCGGGCCGCCTCCTCCACAGACTCCTTGTGTTTCGCCGCACGCGCGCGGGTGCGGCCGCGCCCGACGACCACGGGCCAGCCGTGCCCTCTGCCGAGATCTTCGACGAACCGCGCATCCTCGTCGGCGGCGGTTCGGCGCAGGCCATGATGAAAGTGCGCGACGATGAGCCGGCGGAAGCGGGCGCGGCGGAGCAGGTCGAGGAGGACGACGGAGTCGCCGCCACCCGAGACGGCGACCACGGCCGGGGCGTTGCGCGGCAGGTCCGCGACACCCGCAAGGAAACGCGGCAGGAGGTCGCCCGCCCTCTTCATCAGGATCAGGCTGGGGTCAGCCGCGCGGCCCCGAAGTAGGGCTGCAGCACCTCGGGCAGATGGACCGAGCCGTCCGCCTGCTGGCCGTTTTCGAGCAGCGCGACATAGAGCCGAGCCAGCGCGGTGCCGGAGCCGTTGAGGGTGTGGCACAGGTGGTTTTTGCCATCCGCGCCCTTGTAACGCAGGGCCATGCGGCGGGCCTGGTAATCACCGAAGCTCGAGCAACTCGAAACTTCGAGCCATCCGCCGTGCCCCGGGGCCCACACCTCGATGTCGTAGGTGCGGCAGGCGCTGAAGCCCAGGTCGCCGCCGCATAACTCGATCACGCGGTAAGGCAGGCCGAGAAGTTGCAACACGCGCTCGGCGTCGGCGGTGAGCGATTCCAATTCGGCGGCCGAGTTTTCCGGCGTGGTGATTTTGACCAGCTCGACTTTGTCAAACTGGTGCATGCGGATGAGTCCGCGGGTCTCGCGTCCGGTCGAGCCGGCCTCGCGGCGGAAACACGGCGTGTAGGCGACGTAGCGCAGGGGCAGTGTGTCGGCGGCGAGGATTTCGTCACGATGGAAATTCGTCACCGGAACCTCGGCCGTGGGGATGAGGAAAAGGTCGCTGTGGCTCACGCCGAACAAATCCGCCTCGAATTTCGGAAGCTGTCCGGTGCCGGTCATGGTCGCGCGATTGACCAGATACGGCGGGCTCATCTCGGTGTAGCCGTGGTCGCGGGTGTGGAGGTCGAGGAGGAAGTTCAGCAAGGCGCGCTCGAGCCGCGCGCCCGGGCCGGTGTAGCAGATGAATCCGCTGCCGCTGAGCTTGGCCGCGCGCTCGGGGTCGAAAAGTCCGAGCTTTGCGCCGAGGGCCACATGGTCCTGCGGATTTTCCAATGTCGGAGGCGTGCCCCAAGTGCGGAGGACCGGGTTGGCCGAGGCATCGGCGCCGGGCGGGATACGGTCGTGCGGCAGATTCGGAATCGAAAGCAGCAGGTCGCGCTGACGAGTCTCCGCCTCGGCCGACGCAGCCTGAAGGGATTCCATTTCCACCGCCATGGCCTTCGATTCGTCTTCCAGCGTCGAGCTGTCTTCCTTCTTGGCGCGGCGGGCGCCGATTTCCTTGCTCAGCCGCTTGCGTTCGGCTTGCAGGTGCTGCCAGCGGGTTTCATTGGCCCGGCGCCCGGTGTCGGCGGCAAGGACTTGATCGACCAACTCATCCAGCCCCGGCCCGCGCAGGGCGAGCAGGGTCTTGACGGTCTCGGGGATGTCGCGGAGTTGGCGGATGTCGAGCATGGGAGGGCGAGCCTAGCCCGCCCGCGGGCCGAAGCAAAGCCGCGGAATCTGTTCGTCTCCGGCGCGGCCCGGAATCTATAAAGTGGTCAAACACTTCTCCTGTGGAATTTCGCGACTACTACAAAACCCTGGGTGTGGCCAAAACGGCCACGGCGGATGAAATCAAGAAAGCCTTCCGCAAGCTCGCCCGGCAGCATCATCCGGACCTGGCGCAGGACAAAAAGACGGCGGAGGAAAAATTCAAGGAGATCAACGAGGCCTACGAGGTTCTGAGCGATGCGGACAAACGCAAGAAATACGACGAACTCGGCCCCGACTGGCAGCAGGGCGGGGGAGGGTTCCGTCGCCCGCCCGGCGGACATCCGGGCGCGGGCGGCGGCTTCGGTGGCATGGGAGGTGGGGGCTATGAGGAGGATTTTCAATTCGGGGGCACAGGCTTCAGCGATTTCTTCGAGGCCTTCTTCGGTCGCGCCGCGCGCGGTGGGCGCCGGGGGAGTGCCTTCCACGGCGAAGACATGCCGCTGCGCGGGCAGGATGCGGAGGCCGACATCATGGTCACACTCGAGGAGGCCCTGCATGGATCGACGCGGCAGATTTCCTTCACCCGCGGACGCGTCGGCAAGGTGGAGACCTACACGGTGAAAATCCCCAAGGGCGTGCGCGAGGGCCAGCGCATCCGGCTGGCCGGCATCGGCGGCGAGGGGCGAGGCGGCGGCGAGGCGGGCGATCTTTACCTCCGCGTGCGTTTCGAGCGCCATCCGGAATTCAGCGTCGATGGGGCGGATGTCATCCACGAGGTCGAGATGCCCGTGACCCAGGCGGTTCTGGGGTGCGAGGCGACCATTCCCACGCTCGACGGCCGGGCTAAGCTGAAAATTCCAGCCGGCACGCAGAATGGCCGCAAGTTCCGCCTGACCGGCAAAGGCCTGCCGCAGCGGGGCGGGACGCGGGGGGATTTTTATGCGGTGATCGACGTGCAACTCCCGACCAGCTTGAGCGCGAAGCAGCGCGAGGCGTGGGAAGCGGTTGCGCAGGCGGGCGAATAACCCGCCGCGGTGCTTGCGCGGAGTGGCTCAGGCGGGCATTTTCTTTGTCATGGAGGACATGACCGAAATCGCGGCCCTGCGGACGGCGGGTAAGGATGACTGGGTGCGGGCGGTGGTGCCTGTGTTGGTCGAGGGGGTGGTCGAGAAAGCTTCGCGTGATGGCAAGCCCTACCTCGAAGTGCAACTTTGTGATGCGCGCGATCGCTTCGCCCTGCGGGTCTGGTCGGACAACGGGCAGTTCGACGCAGCGCAATCGCTGGCCACGGGGGCCTGCCTGCGGCTGGAGGGGGAATTTCATCTGCATCCGACCTTCGGCCTCGAGGCGCGGCGCTGGAGTTTTTCCGCGCTGACCGGCGAAGCCAAGAACGAGTTCCTCGCCGGACCAGCCGAATTGCGGGCGCGCCAGGAGGAAGATTACGCCTTCATTGCGGCCGAGATTGACGGGCTCAAGGATCCGCGGTTGCGCGCCCTCGGTGCCGTTTTTCTCGAAAAATTCGGTCCGCGATTCCGGCGGACGGCGGCCGCGCGTTACTTCCACCACGCACGGCGCGGCGGTTTGGTCGAGCACGTGGCCCAGATGATGCGCTACGCCGTCGCGGTCTGTGCAGCCAACCCCTTGCTGCACCGCGATCTGCTTGTTTCGGGTGTGCTTTTTCACGACTGCGGCAAGATGTGGGAAAACTCGGTGGACGAGGGGAGCTTCAGCATGCCGTTCGACGAACGTGGCGAGTTGCTTGGGCACATCACCATCGGCATCGAGCTGGTCAATTCGCTCTGGAAAACGCTGCCGCTCGACGAGTGGAAGGACGTGGTCCCGGAGAGCGAGGACGTGCGCCTGCATTTGCTGCATCTGCTGGCCTCGCATCACGGCGAACTCCAGTTCGGCTCGCCGGTGCAGCCCAAGACGCCGGAAGCGATCGCCCTGCACTACATCGACAACCTCGACGCCAAGCTGGAAATGCTCGCCCGCGGCTACGAGGGCGGGCCGACCGTGGCTCCGCGAATCTACGACAAGGTCAAGCCGCTCAACATCCGCCCGGTCGCGCCCTTGGCCCGCGGGTCATGACCGCGCGATTGCTCCCAGCCATCGTCCTCTCGTGGGCCTCAGTGGCGAGACGGGGGAGATTGCGTTGTCCGATCTGTGGGACCGCGGTTACGAGGAACGTTGGACTACCATTGAGGAGGACGCCGCGATTTCCCAAGGATCCATGGCGGTGGTGACATGGTGAAGTTCGCTCTCTTGCTCCTCCTTGTTTTCTCGCCACTGCTCGTCCGTGGTGCTGACGCTGAGGTCGCGCCGCCCAGCCCCCCTCAGGGTGCGGGTTTGGTGTGGGCGGCGATCGACCCCGCCGCCATCAAGGATGGCAGGGTGCGACCGCGTCTGGTCCAACGCATGGTCGATGCCCTCGTCATGCGCGTGACCGGCCAGCCCGATGTGGCCTCGGCCTGGCGCAGCCTGGTCAAGCCGGGCGATCGGGTGGGCATCAAGGTTTCCACCACGGGAGCGCCGGTTTCGAGCACGCGGCCGGCGGTGATCCAGGCGGTCGGCCTCGGGCTCGAGTCGGCCGGGGTTTCGCCCGACCGCATTGTCATCTGGGACCGCGAATGGGCCAACGTTTCGCGCGCCGACTACGCTGCGCTGGGTCGGCGTTACCGCGTGACCTCGGCCGATGGCACGGGTGGCTACGACGGCCAGCAAATCCTCACGGCCTCGGTCATGGGCCGGCTCATTTTCGGCGACCGCGATTTCGATCCGAACAACCCGGCTGAGCAGGTGAGCAGCAAGAGCCACCTGGCCAAGGTCCTGACCGGTGGCGTGGACAAGGTGATCCACATTCCGGCACTCTCCGATCATTTTGCCAGCGGGCTCAGCGGCGCGTTCTCCGGCATGGTGCTGGACAACCTGGACAACTGGCGACGGCTCGCCCGGGCGCCGCATTTCGGCGATCCCTACCTTGCCGAGGCTTACTCCGACTCGCGGATCGGCGGGAAAGTTGTTCTGACCATCCTTGACGCCTTGCGTCCGCAGTATGCCGGCGGACCGTTTCCCGGCGCGCAATACACGGTCAACCACGGAGCCCTTTTTGCTTCGCGTGATCCGGTGGCCATTGATGTGACTGGCGTGGTCTTGCTCGATGGATTCCGCGCGGATGCCGGGTTTCCCTCGCTGGCCAAACAAACCTCTTGGCTGCAATCCGGCGAGGTGGTGGGCTTGGGTGTGGCCTCCCCGGAAAAAGTTCAGGTCATTCCCGTCGTGCCCGCGGTGGTTGTGCCATGACCGAGCAGGACATTCTCCGGCGCGTGGCGCGCTCGTTTTACCTCACCCTGCGGTTGCTGCCGCGCTCGATGCGGGCCGAGGCGTCGTTGGGTTATCTGCTGGCCCGTTCCACGGATACGCTGGCGGATGTCTCGACGGTTGATCCGGAACGACGCGTGGAAATCCTTCGCGCGGCGCGCGCCTCGCTCGATCAGCCGCTTTTCGCGGATTACGATGCCTCCGCTTGGGTGGCCAGCCTGCACGATCCGGCTGAGCGCGCCTTGCTGGCCGGGTTGCCCGGGCTTTGGCGGCGCATGCAAACTGGCGAGGAAGGCTCGAAGTCGAGACTCCATCGCGTGCTTGAGCACATTTTGGAAGGGCAGGTTTTCGATCTGGAGCGATTCCAAGTGGATCCAGGTCCGCTTCGCGCGGACGAGCTCGAGCGCTACATTTACCTCGTGGCCGGCAGTGTCGGCGAGTTCTGGACCGACTTGTGTGCGGCGCGACTCGGCCAGTTTGCGTCCGCGTCTCACGAGGTCATGCGCCGTCGCGGGCGGGCCTTCGGCGAAGGTTTGCAGTTGGTCAACATCCTGCGCGACCGTGTGATGGACACGGCTTTGGGGAGGTGTTACGTCGCGGCGGCCGACGTGCCGCGGTGGCGGAAGAATGCCGTGCGTTTGCTCGAGGAAGGTGGAGAGTATTGCGGTGCGGTGACCATCGGCCGGCTTCGCTATGCCAGCCTGCTGCCGGCACTGCTCGGATTCCGCACCTTGGCGCTGACGGAATCGGCGGGCGAGGAGGCCTTGACCCCGCGAAAGGTTTCCCGGCGGGAGCTGCGCCACTGGATGTGGCGGGCCCTCCCGGTCTGGGCCTCGGCCACCGCTGTTCCGCGCCTCCTGCAGGCGGTCAGAACATGACGAGCACCACCGCGGCGAGGATGAGCACACTGCCTAGGAGGCGCAGGGCAAATGTTCCCGGCCCGAGCTTGCTTTCGCCCACGCCCAGCCGGCGGGCGAAAAGCGCGAGGAGCATCAGGCTCCAGAGGCCTCGCGAACTGTAGACGACGTTCGCTCCCGTGGCGTTGCCGAACCAGCCGATGCTCCCGTTCATGCCCGTGGCCTGCACGGCCAGCAGAATGATCCCGGCCGTCCCCCAGGCCCAGGCACCGCGAGCGGCCCCGGCCCGGTGTCCGCGCGGGACATGCGGCAGGATGAGCGGAAAGGAGAGCAGGGCCACCGTGCCGAACATGACCGGCATGAAAAGAGTGAAGCCGAGTTTCGGCGCCCAGACCTGGACCAGAATGTCCGTCGCGGCGAAAGACAACGCGGCGAAAAGCGCCCAGGACAGGGTGGCCAGCGGATGGGACCGCGCGTGTCTCGGGCCGCGATGGAGCAAGATCACCCCGCCCATGGTCAGGCCGACGGCGAGCCAGAGATCCGCGTCCGGTTGGTAGGCCGGCAGCGCCAGGCTGAGCAAGGCGACAAACACCACCTTGCTGGCCAGTGCCGGGGTGGCGATGGAGACATCGCCGGCCGCGAGCGAACGGAAGGTGCCGATCTGCCCGGCAAAGAATAGCCCGCCGGCCGCGACGGCCCAAACGATCGCCGCGGGATGCCACGTTTCGTGCCGGAAAAAAATCAGCGGCAGAAAAATCAGCCCCATGGCCAGGTTGCTGAAGAAGGTGACCGCCCAAGTGTTGGCCCCGCGGGAAATGGCCAGTTTGATCAAGATGGCCCCCGCCGCATAGAGCATGGCGCTGATCAGCGGCAGCAGGAGGGGAAGTTGCAATGCGGGCAAGCGCTCAGCTTAACCCGGCCCCCGCTCGGAAGGCGAGCCGCGGGCTTTTGTGACAGTTTCGTCACCGGAGGCCAATTTTCCGGGCTTTGTTTCGGCGACGGCCTTGGGCAGTCTGCACTTCTGTCACCACAACCGGATCCCTTCGCCATGAAAATTCCTTCTCTGACCCTTCTCCTCACCGCCTTGGTCGCCGCTCCGCTTCCGGCCCAGCAACTCTCCGGCGCCGGTGCCACCTTCCCAGCCCCGCTCTACCAGCGCTGGGGCGTCGAATACAACAAGCAGGTCCCCGCGGTCAAAGTGAACTACCAGTCGGTCGGCAGCGGTGCCGGCGTGAAAAATTTCCTCCAAGGTGTGGTTGATTTTGGCGCGAGCGATGCGGCCCTCACCGACGCCGAGATGGCCAAAGCTCCGAAGGGCGCTGTGCTGATTCCCGCCACGGCCGGCAGCGTCGTTCTGGCCTACAACCTCCCGGGCGTCACCGGCCTCAAGCTCAGCCGCGCGGCCCTCGCCGGGATTTTTCTCGGCACGATCAAAAAATGGAACGACCCCGCCATCGCCGCGGCCAACCCCGGCCTTGCGCTGCCCGCCACGCCGATCAACGTGGCCTACCGCTCGGATGGCAGCGGCACAACCTACGTCTTCACCCAGCACCTTGCGGCCATCAGCCCGGAATTCGACGACCAGGTCGGCTTCGACAAATCCGTCACCTTCCCGGTGGGCATCGGCGGCAAGGGCAACGAAGGCGTGACGGCGCTGATCAAGCAGACCCCCGGCACCATCGGCTACGTCGAATACGGTTTCGCCGAGCAGAATAAAATCCCCATGGCCGCTATCGAGAACAAGTCGGGCAACTTTGTCATGCCCACGCCGGAAAGCGGCGCGGCCGCCCTCGCCTCGGTCGAGCTGCCGGAAAACCTGCGGGCTTGGCCGGTCGATACCGCCGCACCCGATGCCTATCCCATTTCCTCGTTCACCTGGCTGTTGCTCTACAAGAAATATCCCGACGCCGCCAAGCTCAAGGCACTCAAGGACTTTATCACCTACGCCCTGACCGAGGGACAAACCCTGGCGACCTCGCTCGGATACATCCCGCTGCCGGAGTCGGTCGTGGCCAAGGCCAACGCCGCGCTCGGCACGGTCGAATAGAGCGCTCCCGGCCATGGCCAGCCCGACCCAAGTTCGTCCGTCCGCCGCGCGGTTCGATCTTTTCCAGTGGTTGTGCCGGGCGGCCTCGCTGGCCGCGGTTGCGGTGCTGCTTTGGATCCTCTGGGCGATTCTCGAGCAGGCTTGGCCGGCCCTGCGTGAGTTTGGGGCCGGGTTTCTCAGCGGGGCCAGTTGGGTGCCGAACCGCGACCGCTACGGTGTTCTGCCCTTTCTCGTCGGCACCGTCCTGACCTCCCTCATCGCGTTGCTCATCGCCTTTCCGCCCGGCCTGGCCATCGCCATTTTTCTCAGCGAGGATTTTCTCCCCGGCCCGGTGCGGCAGTTCATGCGTTTCGTCGTCGAGTTGTTGGCTGCCATTCCCAGCGTGGTCTACGGACTCTGGGGTATTTTTGTCGTCATTCCGATCATCCAATCGGTCGGCACGTGGACGAGTGAACGCTTCGGCTCAGTGCCGTTCCTCGCCGGGCCGGCCTACGGCAACTCGCTGCTCACCGCCTCCGTCGTGCTCGCTCTCATGATCCTGCCGACCATCACGGCCATCTCGCGTTCCTCGCTTGTGGCCGTCCCGCGCACCCTGCGGGAAGGAGCCTACGCCCTCGGGTCCACGCGGTGGGAGGCGATCTTCCGCGTGATCCTGCCGACCGCCGCCCCGGGCGTCGTCGCGGCGACCATCCTCGCCCTGGGCCGCGCCATGGGTGAAACCATGGCCGTGGCCATGCTCATCGGCAACAGCCCCCGGCTGTCCTTTTCGCTCTTCGCCCCTTCCGGCACCCTGGCCAGTCTGCTGGCCAACCAGTTCGGCGAGGCCGAGGGCATGCAGGTGAGCGCGCTGATGTATGCCGCCCTCGTGCTCGTCGCACTCACCCTCGTGGTCAACATCGCCGGCGAGGCCGTCCTGCGCCTGACCGAACGGAGGACCGCGGGTATCCGCTGACGGCCATGGACAATCCGCTGACCCACGCCGGCAATTTTTTCGAGGAAGGCTCGATCGAGTCGACCAAGATGCTCGGCCGTTCTTTTGGCAACCGGGTGCTGACCATCCTCTGCGTCGTCCTCTCCCTCTTCGCGCTCGTGCCGCTCGTGTCGATTCTTTATCTCGTGATCAAGAACGGCGCGCCCCTCCTCAGTTGGTCGATCTTCACGGAACTGCCGCCGGCCGGGGGCATGACAGGGGGTGGTTTTGGCAATGCCATCGTCGGCACGTTGGCCATGGTTGGGATGGGTCTGGCCCTCTCCGCGCCGCCCGCCATCATGGCCGCAATTTACATTTGCGAATACCATCCGGGCGGTCGCCTCGCCGCCGCTGTGCGCTTCGTGGCCAAGTTGCTCACCGGCATCCCGTCCATCGTGTGCGGTGTCTTCGCCTTCGCCGTGGTTGTCATGGCCACGGGTGGGTTCTCCGCCTTCGCCGGCGGCGTGGCCCTGGCTGTGCTCATGCTGCCGACAATTCTGCTCACTTCCGAGCAGGCCCTCCTCGGGGTGCAGAATGCCTACCGCGAAGCCTCCTACGGCCTTGGGGCCACGCGGTTCCAGACCATCTTCCGCATCGTCCTGCCCGACGCCCTGCCCGCCATCATGACCGGCGTGATGCTCGCCGTGGCCCGCGCCGCCGGGGAAACGGCTCCGCTGGTTTTCACTGCGCTGTTCAGTCAGTTCTGGGTCAATTCAATCATGGAGCCGACGGCATCCCTTGCCGTCCTCATCTACAATTTTTCCTCCATGCCGTTCGACTATCAGATTAGAATGGCATGGACTGGCGCGCTCGTGCTGGTTTTCCTTGTCACCTTGACCAACGTGACGGCCCAGTTGGTTTTCAGCCGCAAACATCAATGACCTCCGAAAAACCAACCGGGCAAAGCGACGAGCCGGGCGTCGGCAACGCTGCCGCCGGCCAGGCGGGACGTGCGGACATCATCACCGTGCGAGACTTCAATTTCTTCTACGGCAAGAAACAGGCGCTGCAGGACATCCACCTCGACATTCCCGAGCGCCAGGTCACGGCGTTCATCGGTCCGTCCGGCTGCGGCAAGACCACGCTGTTGCGCAATTTTAACCGGATGAACGAATTGATCGTCGGTGTGCGTTACACCGGGGATATCACCCTGGCTGGGCGCAGTATCTTCGACCCGGCGCTTGAGGTCATCAGCCTGCGCCGCATCGTCGGCATGGTCTTCCAAAAATCGAACCCGTTCCCCAAGTCCATTTACGAGAACATCGTTTACGGCCTGCGCATTGCCGGGGTGCGCGACCGGGCCAGGCTGGACGAGGCGGTTGAGCGGAGTCTGCGCGGAGCCGCCCTGTGGGACGAGGCCAAGGACCGCCTGCACGAAAGCGCGCTGGGTCTATCCGGCGGGCAGATGCAACGCCTCTGTATCGCCCGGGCCATCGCCAACCGCCCGAAGGTGCTGCTCATGGACGAGCCCTGCTCGGCCCTCGACCCGATCGCGACCATGAGGATCGAGGAATTGATCAACGAGCTGAAGAAGGAATTCACCATCGTCATCGTGACCCACAACATGCAGCAGGCCAGCCGCTGCTCGGACTTCACCGGATTTTTCTACCTCGGTAGCCTCATCGAGTTCGACCAGACGAGGAAAATTTTCACCAATCCGCGGGAGAAGCGCACCGAGGACTACATCACCGGCCGCTTCGGCTGATCCGGCCGTCAGGTTCCAGCCAGTGTCGCCGCCCTCGCGGCGGCCGTCCGCAGTTCGTGCTGGTGGTGGATGGTGATCTGGCCGGCGTGGTCCTCGACCAAGGCCGTGCAATGCTCGACCCAGTCGCCGCAATTGTAGTAGTCCACGACACCGACCCGGCGGATCGACGGAGAATGGATGTGGCCGCACAGGACCGCCTCCGCATTGTGGTCAATCGCGTAACGGCCCACGGCCTCTTCGAAATCGCTGATGAAATTGACCGCATTCTTGACCCGTGATTTGACGTAAGCGCTGAGCGACCAGGGGGGCAGCCCGAGGTGATGGCGCGCCCAATGCACCGGCCGGTTGGCATGGAGCAGCAACTCGTAGCCAACATCGCCCACATGGGCCAGCCAGCCCATGTTCCGCACCACCGTGTCGAGTTCATGGCCGTGCATGACCAGGATGCGCCGCCCGTCGGCGGTGGTGTGCACCGCGTGGGGCACAATCTCGATGTTGCCGAAATCACCGGGGAACTCCGCGACAAATTCGTCGTGGTTGCCCGGCACATAAACCAGCCGGCAGCCCTTGCGCGCCTTGCGCAGGAGTTTCTGCACAACGTCGTTGTGCGACTGCGGCCAGTAGCGTCTTCGGCGCAGAGACCAGATGTCGATCAGGTCGCCGACGAGGTAGAGCGTTTCGAATTCGTGGTCGCGCAGAAACTCGAGCAACGCAGCAGCCTGGCTGCCGCGCGTGCCGAGATGGACATCCGAGATCCAGCCGGTGCGGTGTGCAGGCACCACGCTTGATGGCACGGGCTGCCGCCTGCTGGGAAGCAAAACGGCTGTGACAATTTCGGCACATTTCGCGGGTGGCCAGCCGGGTCGGCTCGATTTCTTCTTCCCGCGGTTTGCGATGGCCACCGCCCAAACTGCATGTCTGCCAATCCACCAGCGCTCCAGACCGTCCTGCTGATCGAAGATGAGGAGGACGTGCGTGACCTGCTTCGCTTGCATCTCAAGAAGGCCGGATTCCGCGTGCTCCAGGCCGCGGACGGACTCGCTGGGCTGAAGTTGGCCCGCGAGCGCAGGCCCGACGTGGTTGTGCTCGATCTCATGCTGCCGGAGATGCGGGGCGAGGATGTTTGCCGCCAGCTCAAGCAGGGTGAAGCCACCGCGCCGATGCCCGTCATCATGCTGACGGCCAAAGCCGGTCCGCGCGAACGCGTCGCCGGCCTCGAACTCGGCGCGGACGACTACGTGACCAAGCCCTTCAGCCCGCGCGAGCTGGTCCTGCGCGTCCGGGCGGTCCTGCGCCGCGTCGCTCAGGACGGAGGAGGCGCGCTGCGTGTGGGGCCGTTCTCGCTCGACCGGGGAAATTTCACCGTGCTGGTCGAGGGCGAGAAACTCGACCTGACCACCATCGAATTCAAGCTGCTCGTCATGCTGATGGAGAACCGCGGCCGCGCCATCAGCCGCGAGACCCTCCTGCGGGATGTCTGGGGATATCGCAATTTCGTCAACAGCCGCACGGTGGACACCCATGTGCGGCGGCTGCGCTCCAAGCTCGGCGCGTATGCGGGGTGGATCGAGACGGTGCGCAGCGAGGGCTACATCTTCCGCGCCGCGAAGGAATGACCAGCGCGGGAGCCCTGTCACCAAATCGGCACAAATGTCCTCTGGCCTCGGCAAGGCTTCCGCGTTTACCTCGCGGACATGAAAAGAGCTGCGCGCTGGCTGGAAAAATTGCTCGTTGTCTTTCGTCCACCGACCAACAGGCAGCACCGCCGCCGCCGCGCCAAAGTGCGTCTACCGATCTTATGGGAACAGTGATCAAACCCGAAGCATCCGCGTTTGCCGCCGCGATCTTGGCTTTTGGCACGGTATCTGCTCCTACCGCTTTTAGCGGTTTAGCCGCTGTTCACCCCCAGGGCAAAAACAAGAAAGGAGGTGAAATCATGATGATGATCACAATCATTATCTCTGCCCTAAGCGTGTCGGCCATGCTGGCTGGCTTCGTTGTGATGGTCAGAGATTGACCGATTAGTGGTGTTGCAGGCAAATGCCACTAATTGATTGATCTGCCGGGGAGGCGGGAGAAATCCCGCCTCCCTTTTTTACTCCTCGTGGACGCTCGTTGTTTTGTCACCATGCCTCGCCCCTTCCTCTTCCTCGAACTGCGGTTTGCGCAGGAGAGGTTCGCCCATGCGCAGGCGCGCTCCGGCGCGGACGGCGGGGGCCAGGGTGAAGCCCGCGGGGGCGAGGACGATGATGGTCGAGCCGTGTTCGAACCACCCCACCTCCTCGCCTTTGCGCAGCACGGCGCCGGGGAGCGGGGCCGCCGGCGGGCGGCGGCGCGGGTCGATTGTTTCGTCACCGAGGCGGAGGCGGATGCCCCCGACGAGGACGGCGGCCACGGCGACGAGGAGGATGAGCGGGCCACCGGGTTCGAGGCGCAGGCGGATGACTGCACGTTCGTTGCGGCAGAAGACGCGGTCCACCCGGGCGAGGGTCGGCGGGTTGACATTCCAGACGTCGCCCGCCAGGTGGCTCAGTCCCTCGATGCGGCCATCGTGGGGCGCGTGGAAGCGGTGATACATCCCTGCGGTGAGCCTCAGCGTGACGTAGGTGCCGTCGGCAAATGCCGCCGCGAGTTCCCCGTCGCCCAGGAGTTCCTCGAGCCGGTAGGCCGATCCTTTGACCTGCAGGAGTTCGCCCGACTCGATGCGGCCGCAGGCGCCGATCAGCGCGTCGCACGGGCTGACCAGCGTGTGCGGAGAGAGATTGACCGGGCGGGCGCCCTCGCGCAGTTCGCGAACAAAGCAATCGTGCAGGCTGGCGAAGCGCGTCTTTTTCGCGTCGGCCAGATCTACGTCGCAAAAGAAGCGCCACACGGCAATCGAAACATCCCGGACGAACGGTTGCTCGAGACGGCAGAACCAACCAGCCAAGCGCGTGGCGGTCCGGCGGGGAAAGCCATTGGTCAGAATGAAGTTGAGGCTTCCCTCACGGAAGAGCCCCGAGGTAATGGAACGCATGGTCAAGTCCGGCCCGTCCCCGACACATACTCCAGCCAACGATGATTGAGCAACCCGTCAAGTGGGCCCTCGCCGCGGCGGGGGCCGCCGCCTTGGGCGCCCTGCTGGCCAAAGCCGCCCGCCGGCTCGAGTTGTCCGTGGCCAAACACCCCTCGCTGGCCGGGCACGCCAAGATGTCGCGCCGCGTCGCCGGGCTGCTTCCCTTTTACGAATTCGACGGCGACCGGTTCTTTCGCGCCGACGACGCGCCGGATGATGTCGTCGGGCGGCGGCGCGCCGGCTTCGCCCGGCTGTCCGAGCTTTACCGCGAGCGCTTCCCGCAAACCCTCCGGGCCACGGCCGAGGCCGAGGAAGGCATCTCCGACCTGCAATTCACCGACCGCTATCGCGTGCCTTTCCCCTTCCGCAAAGCGACCGCGGAGAACCTCGGGGCGGGGGCTTTTTTGCGCAGTGCGGAGGGCCGGATGCTGACGGATCTCGACGGCAACCGCTTTTATGATGTGGCCGGGTCCTACGGGGTCAATCTCCTCGGCCATGACTTCTACAAGTCGTGCGTCGAGCGCGGCTGGCAGCGCGTGCGCGAGGTGGGCACGGTCCTCGGGCCCTACCATCCGCTGGTCGCATCGAACGTGGCGCGGTTGCGCGCCATCTCCGGGCTGGACGAGGTTTCCTTCCACATGTCGGGGACCGAGGCGGTGATGCAGGCGGTGCGGCTGGCTCGTTACCACACGCGGCGCACGCACCTCGTGCGCTTTTGCGGGGCTTACCACGGCTGGTGGGGCGAGGTGCAGCCGGGGCCGGGCAACCCGACCACCGCGCGCGAGACCTACACGCTGGCCGAGATGTCCGCCCGGACCCTGCACGTGCTGCGGACGCGGCGCGATATCGCCTGCGTGCTGGTCAACCCCTTGCAAGCCATGCACCCGAACGCGGCGGCACCGACCGACGCTTCCTTGGTCGGCGGCCGGCGGCAGGCCGCCTTCGACCGCGCGGCCTACGCCCGCTGGCTGGGCGAGCTCCGCGAGGTGTGCGACGAGCGCGGGATCGCGCTGATTTTCGACGAGGTTTTCCTCGGCTTCCGTCTCGCGCCCGGCGGGGCGCAGGAATACTTCGGGGTGCGGGCCGATCTGGTGACCTACGGCAAGACGCTCGGCGGCGGGCTCCCGGTCGGCGTGCTCTGCGGTCGCAGCGCTTTCATGCGCCGCTACCGCGAGGACCGTCCGGCCGACATCTGCTTTGCCCGCGGCACGTTCAATTCGCACCCCGCGGTGATGGGGGCGATGGCCGAGTTCCTCGACCGCCTCGAATCGCCGGAGATTTGCGCGCTCTATGAGGGCCTTGACGCCACATGGGACGCGCGGGCGGCGCGGCTCAACCACCTGCTCGCCATGGAAAATCTGCCGGTGCGGGTGGCCAACATGTCGTCGGTCTGGAATGTCCTTTACGACGCGCCCTCCCGCTACAACTGGATGTTGCAATTCTACCTGCGGGCCGAGGGCCTCGCCCTGCCTTGGACCGGCACCGGGCGTCTCATTTTCAGCCTGGACTACACCGAGGAGGATTTCGACGCGGTGGCCGGCCGTTTCGTCGCGGCGGCCGGGGCCATGCGGGAGGACGGGTGGTTTTGGACGGACCAGCGTCCGGGCGCCATGCCGCTCAAGCGGCGCCTGCTTGGCGAGACGCTCGGCGCGATGTTCGCCCGGCGCGGGCGGGGGACGGTCTAGGACGTGCTGCCGCTTGGCACCGGCTCGTCGTCGTCCGCTTCCCCATCGTTGGCCGCAGGGTGGCCGTCGCGCACGTGATGCATCGGGTCGATCAGTTCGCCGCGCAGGAGGTGGAGCGGGGACTTCCAATAGAGCATGATGTCGTGGAACGGATCGGTGACGATTTTCGCCGCCCAGGCCAGACCGGTTTGCACGTCGCGGATGAAGAACAGTTGCACCGTGCGGAAGAGGAGGCCACCGACGCCGACGGCCAGCCAGAGAATGGCCACGTTGTCGAGGAAGCCAACAAAATTGGCCGGTGCGCTGAAGAGCCCGAAGAGGGTCGGGTCGAAGAACAGGACGAGCGGTGAGACCAACCAAAGCGACATCAGCACCACCTTGCGCTGCAAATTGTAGCCGACCTTGATCTCCTCCTTGTGGTCGTGCGTTGCCGCGTTGACATCGTCGTAATCGCGCGGCTCGAAGAAGAAATGCCCGGCCTGGCGGCTGGTCATGCCGACGATCCAGGCCAGCAGCACCGCGACGGCCGGATGACTCCAGAACAGCACGTAGGCGACGACGAAGCTTGTCGCGCTGAGCAGGTGCAGGGCCTGGTTGATGCGGCTGTGGTGGTAATACCGATGATCGTCCCAGCGCAGTTCCTTGAGTGTGGCGAGAAATCCCTGTTTTTCGTTCATGGTGTCGGGTGGTGGTTGGTTAGGCGGCCGAAGCCGGAAGTTTGCGGAAGCGGAGGAGTGAAAAGTGGCCGAACGGCGGCATTGGACTTCGTTCGCAGGCCTCCATGTCATGCTGGCTGGAGGAAATCCAGCCCGAAAATCGTTCCCAAGGAAATTCCGACCGCCACCCGAGCCGGGACGCCACCGGTTGGAGGATCTTCTCCACCGCCCGACGCATCCCGCCGTCGGCCCCCACGCGGCTCAGGAGGATGATCTCGCCGCCCGGGCGCAGGACCCGCGCGAATTCCTCCATCGCGGCCTCCGGATGCGGCACGGTGTTGACCACGCAGACGGCGGCCACCGCGTCGAACGATGCGTCCGGAAATTCCAGCCGCTCGGCATCCATCACCGCAAGTCGCTCGACATGACGCAGCCCGAGTTCGTCCACCCGCCGGCGCGCCTTCTCCAGCATCTCGGAGGAAATGTCCACCCCGATGATCCGGCAATGGTCCGGGTAATAGGGCAGCGAGATGCCCGTGCCCACCCCCACCTCGAGCACGCGGCCCCCGATGTGCCCCGTGGCCGCCGCCACCGCGCGGCGCCCTCGCTCAAAGACCGTCCCGAAAACCGTGTCATAAAACGGAGCCCAGCGGCGGTAGATCGTCTCCACGCCGCGCCGATCGTCGACGGAAAGGGCCATGGCTCAGCCGCGCCTCCGCTCGCCGCGGAGGGGACTTTGGGTCATTCCCTCCTCAAGACGAAGTGTTTGCATAGTGGGCGAGACCTAAGGGGAGCTTCGGCTGCTGTCCAGTCCGGTCGGTGTTACAATTTCGCCATTATTCGCCATGAATCCTGCCACCGCATCGCGGAACGGCTCGGGATCAGTGTGCATGGCCAGATGGCCGCCCGGCAGAACGACCAGCTTCGCCGCGGGGCGGCCGGCCACGATCTCCGCGGCGCGGGAGAAGGGGACCACTTTGTCGGCGGCAAAGGCGATGCAGAGCACCTGTTGCGGGCATGCGTTGTAGACGGACCGAACGTCCGCCCCCAAGGCCGCCCGCGACCGTGCCGCGAGGGTCCGCGCCCCGACGCGCCTCCAGGTTTCCGCCTTGGCCACCCGCAGCGGATCGCCCCGCCCGCGCAGCGTCCAGACCGGGACGCGCCGCGCGGCGCGCAACAGCCACACGACGGGCGTCACCGCGAGAAGCCGCCACACCGCCACCCGCTCGACGGGTGCGCGCAGAAATGTTGCCGCGAGGATCAGCCCACGCACTTGTTCCGGATGGGCCGCGGCCAGCATAACCGCGAGGGGCCCGGAAAAAGACGATCCGAGCACCCAGCAAGGGCCGGCCTCCTTCGCTGCGGCACGCACCGGCCCGAGCAATGCCTCGTAGGAATTGGTCCCGCCGCTCGGATAGCAGACCGTCCGCGCACGAATCGTCGGCGGCAGCACGGCCATCAGCGGCCGAAAAAACACATCCGTCCCGTCGAGCCCGGGCAAAAGCAGAAGCGTTTCCGTTGGTTTCATGCGGTTGCGCCGCGCACTTTACCGCGTCAGGGCCCGATCACACGGAGAAACGATTGTCCGCCCCGCGTGGCCCACCCCTTGTGGTCGACCCCACCAATACCGGCGGCGGGGGCGCCTGAGGGGGCAGTCCCGGCCGACACACCCGCGCTTCCGGCTTGTCACTGGCCTGAGGTCAATAGATGTTTCCAAGTGCTATGAAACCATTCCTTCTCCTCACCTTCTCACTCGCCCTCCTTGTCACCACGGCTCTGGCCGGTCAGGACATTCCGGTGTCTGCGCTGCCTCAGGCGGTGAAGAATTCCCTCGCCTCGAATTTCCCCAAGGGTCGAGCCTTTGAGGCGGAGATGAAGCGGCGCAACGACCGCCCTTACTACGAAGTCAAACTCCGCCATCGCGACGTGGTGATCGAGGTTGAGGTCAGCCCGCGCGGCGAGATTCTCGACGTCGACCGCGACTAGTGGAGTTTGGGCGCAGTCGAGTTACCCGGGTTTTTCTCGGCCTGATCCTTGTTCTCGGCCTCGCCGCGGGAGCGCGGGCCGAGGACGATCCGCTTGAGGCCTGGTGGCGGGGGTCCGGCGCAGCCGGCGATATGTTCGGTGCACGTGAACCGCTCAAGGATCACGGGCTGACTCTTCGGGGCCGCTGGCGGGGGATCTATTTCGGGATTCTCAGCAGCGAGAACGGCTCGGGTAACGCCTTTACGCAAGAGCTGGTTTTCGGAGCCGACCTTGATCTGGCCAAGCTGGTCGAATGGCCGGGCCTTGATGGTCTGGTGGCGTTCGGGGAAGTGCGCTGGCGCGACACCGGGCACTACATCAATCCCAACGACGACGTCGAGGCGGACCGCCTCTTCGGCCCCTCGCGCATGGTCAGCGGCCGCGGCTGGCGTCTGCTGGCTTTCGGGCTGCGCTACGTGACGCCGGAAATGTTTGGCGCGGAGGATTTCCTCTCCCTGACCGGCGGGTGGCTTCGGCCCCAGCAGGAGTTCGTCCTCAGCACATTCAGCAATCTTTTTGCCAACAACGCCTTGGGCAGCGGTCGCGGGCTTGGGGGCAACATTCCCTTCTCGTCCAGCTTCTCGAGCTGGGGCGGCATCGTCGAGGTCAAGCCGGTCTCCTGGCAATACACCAAGGCCGGGCTGTTCATGTCCTACCCGGAGGCCACAGCCTCGGAGAACAACGGCCTGATGTTTCAAGGTGACCCGCATGTCCCGGCGGAGAACGGTCTTTATCTCCTCATCGAGACCGGCGTGCGGCCCGAGATTGGCCCGGATCGGCTGGGCGGAAAGTATGCCGCGGGTTCCTACTACTACGGCGAGAACAACGACGAATTCGGCGTGGCCAAATTCGGCTTCTACGCGCAGGCCGACCAGATGCTCTGGCGTGAGCCGTCGTCCGGCGCGGAGCGGTCCAGCCAGGGGCTGAGCGTGTTCAGCCTCGTCATGTTCGCACCCGAATCGAGCAACGACTTCACTTTTTATGCCCAGGGCGGCTTGGCTTACGAGGGGGCTGTGCCCACGAGGGATGCCGACCAGCTCATGCTGGGTCTCGCCCTCGGACAATACAGCCGCTTCGATGCGCGGGAGGCGCGCGAGGCAGGCGAACCCGAGGCTGGTCATACCGTGCTGCTTGAGGCCGGCTACCGCTGCCGCTTGAACAAGTGGCTCTTCGTCCAGCCCTTCGCCCAATACATCGCGCAGCCGGACGGAACCACCACCGTGGCCAATGCCGCCATCCTCGGGCTTTTCTTCGGCGCGGACTTCTGACCGGGGCTGATTGCGCTTGCCCCGGCGCGCCTCCATCCTACGCTTTGGCCCATGAAGATCGGTTTCATCGGCTGCGGAAAAATGGGCTCGGCCCTGATTCAGGGCGTGTTGGCGGCGAAACTTTGTCAAGCGGAGGAGGTCGCGGTCTATGATCGCCTGTCCGAGCCCGCGGAAATTCTCGGCACCGAGAGCGGGGTGCGCGTGGCCGCGGGAAACCGTGAGCTGGTCGCCGGCGCGGATGTCGTTCTGCTCTGCGTCAAACCCGAGGACGCGTTGCCCGCCTTGGCCGAGGCCGCCCGCGAGCTTGACGGCAAACTGCTCATTTCCATCGCGGCCGGCATCACCATTGCCGCCCTGCAGGAAGCTTCCGGCGGGGATTGCCGCGTGGTCCGGGTCATGCCCAACACCGCGGCCCTCGTGCAGAAAGGTGCCTCAGCCTATGCCTCCGGCACCGGGGTGACCGACGACGACATCCTCGTGGTCGAGCAGATTTTCACCTCGGTCGGTCGCGCCTTCGAGGTCAAGGAATCGCTGCTCGATGCCGTGACCGGCCTGAGCGGCAGCGGTCCCGCCTACGTTTATCTTTTCATCGAGGCGCTCTCCGACGGCGGGGTGCGCATGGGCCTGCCGCGCGATCTTGCGTCCAAGCTGGCCGTGCAAACCGTGGCCGGGGCGGCGGAAATGGCGTCTGAAACCATGATGCATCCGGCCCTGCTGCGCGAAATGGTGACCAGCCCCGGCGGCACCACCATTGCCGGCCTGGCCGAGCTCGAACGCGGGGGCCTGCGCTCCGCCGTGATGGATGCGGTCCGCGCAGCCGCCCTGCGCTCAGCCGAACTCGGCGGTTCCGATGCGGAGGACTAGCCGCGGTCTTTGCCTCGGCGCGGCCTTGGTCCTGCTGGGTTTTTGCCGGGCCTCGTTGCCCGCGGCCGACCCGACGCCGGAGGCTTCACCCGAGCCCGAGGCTCCGCTGCCTTTCCGCGGCTCGCCCGGAGAAGTTCGTGCGGTTGAGGCGCCGCCGGCCCCGCCGCCGACCGACGCGCGGCCGCCGGTGGACACCCTGACGGTCGAAACCATCGGGGCCGAGGGTTTGACGGCGTTCGATGCGGGCAAGTTCGACGGCGCCCGCGAGGCTTACCTGCGCGTGCTCAAGCTCGACCCGAACAACGTGCCCGCGCTGGTCAATCTCGGTGCCGCGGAGTTCCGCCTGGGCAACTTCGACGAGGCCGAGCGTCTGCTCCGTCGTTCACTCCAACTCAAGGCGGACAACCCCACGGCGTGGCTCAACCTCGGCATCATTTATCTCGGCCGCGAAGATCCGATGCGGGCGCTGGCCGCGATTGCCCAGGCGGTCGTTCACACCCCGCGCGATCCCGTGGCCCGCAATTATCTCGGCGTTGCGGCCGGTCGTAATCGTTGGTTCGACGCGGCCGAAGCCGAACTGCGCCGGGCCATCGAGCTCAAACCCGATTATGCCGACGCCCATTTCAATCTGGCCGTCTTCTGTCTCGAACGCACCCCGCCCGCCGTCGAGTTGGCCCGCCGGCATTACCAGCGCGCCCTCGAACTCGGGTCCGAACCCGATCCCCTGATCGAGAAGGCCCTGAAAAAATAAGAGGAGCCGGTTGATTCGGACGGAAGAAAAAGGCATCGTTTTCCCTTCATGCGCGCCGCCCTCGTCCTTCTGGCTTTGCTTGTGCCGTGGGGCGGCCTCCACGCGGCCGCGCCCGCGCCGGAAGTCCACGGCGCCTCGGCCATTTTGGTGGACGTGCAGTCCGGACGCGTTCTCTTCAACAAGAACTCCCGCGAACCCCGCGCCGTGGCCAGCACGCAGAAACTTCTCACCGCCCTGCTCGTGGCCGAGGCGGGCGACCTGTGGAAACAGGTGACCATCATGCCCGAGGACACCGCCGCCGCCCCGACCAAGCTCTACCTCAAGGGCGGCCAGAAATACACGCGTGATGATCTCCTGACCGCTCTCTTGGTCAAAAGCCCGAACGATGTGGCTTGCGCCCTCGCCCGGGATAACGCCGGAAGCGTCCGCGCCTTCGCCGAAAAAATGAACGCCCGCGCCCGGCAGATGGGGGCGAAGAACTCGAATTTCATCAACCCCAACGGCCTCCCGGCCGAGGGTCAGTTTTCCACCGCCCGCGACATGGCCATCATCGCCCGCAACGCCTACGCCAACCCGGACATCCGCCGCATCGTCGCGACGAAAAAGTTTTCCTTCCGCTTCGCCGACGGCCGCGTGCGGGAATTGGTCAACACGAACCGCGTCCTCCACAGCACGACATTTTGCAACGGCATGAAAACCGGTTACACCGACAAAGCCGGGCATTGCCTTGTTTCCAGCGGTCAGCAAGGCGAGCGCAATGTCATCGCCGTGATTCTGGGCAGCAACAAAGCCAACGTTTACACGGATTCGCAGAAGTTACTCGAGTGGGGGCTGCGGCTTTGAGCACGGGCACTCGCATCGATTATGTGGCCGAGCTGAACGAGCAGCAACTGGCCGCCGTGACCGCCCCCGGCGGCGCCGCGCTCGTCATCGCCGGAGCGGGCAGCGGCAAGACCCGCATCCTGACCTACCGCGTGGCCTGGCTCTTGGAAAACGGGGTCAAGCCTTGGAACATCCTCCTCCTCACCTTCACCAACAAGGCCGCGCGCGAAATGGTCGGCCGCGTCACCGAGTTGCTCGGCTCCGACGCCGATGGCATCTGGGGCGGAACCTTCCACTCGATCGGCAACCGCATCCTCCGCCGCCATGCCGAGACGATCGGCTTCCGCCCGAGTTTCACCATCCTCGACCGCGAGGATCAATCCGACCTGATGAAGAGTGTCGCGGCCGACGCCGGGGCGCCGCTGCGCGACAAACGTTTCCCCAAGCCCGATGTGCTGGGCGAACTCTTCTCCCTCTCGGCCAACACCGGCCGTCCGCTGGCCGACCTGGTCCATGACCGCTTCGGCTATTTCGAGGGCATGACCGACACGATCACGGCCGTGCGCGCCAGCTACGAGCGCCGCAAGCTGGCGGCCAATGCGATGGACTTCGATGACCTGCTCATCCGCACCAACCAGCTGCTGACCGAGCACGCCGAGGTGGCGGAACTCTACCGCGAGCAATTCCGCCATGTGCTGGTGGACGAATACCAGGACACCAACCTTGTGCAGTCCGACCTCGTCCACCTGCTCGGCTCGAAGCACGGCAACGTCATGGTCGTGGGCGACGACGCCCAGTCGATCTACTCGTGGCGCGGGGCCAATTTCGAAAACATCCTCGGGTTTCCCGAGCGTTATGGCGGCGCGCAGACCTACCGCATCGAGACCAACTACCGCAGCGTTCCCGGCATCCTCGATGTGGCCAACGCGGCCATCCGCGGCAATGCGCGTCAGTTCGAGAAAAGCCTCGTCGCTTGGCGCAAATCGGGCGGCCGTCCGGTCCTGGCCGAGTTGGCCACGAACAACGACCAAGCCGCCTACGTCGCGACGCAGATCCTCGAACTCAACCGCCAGGGCCTCGAGTTCCGCGAGATGGCCGTCCTCTACCGCGCGCATTTCCACTCGATGGAAATCCAACTCGAGCTGACCCGACGCGGCATCCCCTTCGACGTGACCAGCGGCTTGCGCTTTTTCGAGCAGGCGCACGTCAAGGATGTGGCCGCGTTCCTCAAGTTCGCCATCAACCCGACGGACGAAACCGCCTTCCGCCGCATGGTGCGCCTCCTGCCCGGGGTGGGGGAAAAAACGGCGGACAGCCTCTGGACCGTGGTGCGCTCCGGCGTGGAATCCCCCGCGCCTTTCGGCGAAATCCTGCGCCGGGCCAAGCCTCCGGCCCGCGCGGCCAAAATCTGGGAACAACTGGCCGCAACGCTCGACGAGATCGCCCCGGCCCGCGCGCCCATCGCTCCCGATCGCGCCATCGAGGTTGTGATGGAGGCGGTCTACGAGGATTACATGCAGGCCGAGTTCGCCAACTTCGAAAACCGCCGCGAGGACCTGCGCACGCTCACCGGCTACGCGCGTCAGTTTACCTCCACCGAGGACTTTCTCGCCCAGGTCGCCCTCCTGACCAATGTGGACGGGACCGCGACGCGACGGGACACCGAGACCGACCGCGTGATTCTTTCCTCCGTGCATCAAGCCAAGGGCCTCGAATGGCGCGCGGTTTTTGTCATCTGGCTGACCGAGGGCATGTTCCCGGGCTCGCGTTCGTTGGAAAAACCGGACGCCCTCGAAGAGGAGCGGCGGCTCTTCTACGTCGCCGTCACCCGCGGACGCGACCATCTGCACCTGACCTATCCGCTGGTCCGCCTCAACAGCAACTACGGCGACCCCTTCCAGCGCCGTTCGCGCTTCCTCGCCGAACTCCCGACCCACCTCCTCGACAAGCCCGGAGCCGACGAGGCCCCGCGCCGCGCCCCCACATCCTCCACGGCCAAGAAGCCCGGCGGGTCGGACTGGTGGTATTGAGCGATTGGACCGTCGCTGAGGCCGGCCGATGGCTGGAGGCGAATCCGTCGCGTTCCGCAAAGCAGCAAAAAATTGCCGCAGTCCCAACGTCCCCGATCACTTGCCACCACTCGCTTTTGGCACCAAAGGCTGCTCCGCAGCCGACGTGCCAAAAGTGCCGAAGGCATGGTGGTTGAGTGCAGTGGATTGTTCGGCTTATTTTCTATCATACGAAAAGCGGTCTGGCAGGACCAAGAAATAGGATCGCCAAAATAGCGCCTTCCAAGAAGATCTGGAAATCAGAGATAAATCGCTCATATACGCTTTTCTCATTCTCTACCGGAATGAGAAGTGGATGGAGGAACTTCCCGATACAGCCGATTGCAAAAACAATTGGCGCAATTGGAATCAGAAAATAGAGGCCGATGAATCCGCCAATAAAGAGAAGCACAAAAAGACTCGAAACTATCGAATACGCCCCGACAAAGGCAGGAGATCGTTGAGAGAGGTGGAGCTTCACGGCATCGAATCGCATTTTGTCAGGATGGAGAGGCAACGCACCGGCAATATAGTCCAAAATCACAAGAATCGGCAAAGCTGAAATAAACAGCACAAACGTGGAATAATTCATTTTCTTGCCGAACGTCCCCGATCACTTGCTCCCACTTGCTTTTGGCACCAAAGCCTGCTCCGCAGGCGACGTGCCAAAAGTGCCGAAGGCATGGGAGTTAAGTGCATCGGCCCGTTAGCCCTCTTCGATTTCTTTGAGTGTTTTTCCAGAGTCATCTTTCCAAGCAACGGGTCCTGCCGCTCCGCCGCCGTGAATAACCGCTGCCGCGGCACTAGGTGAACTGAACTCAACATCCTTCGTGAATTTGTAGAATTGACCATCAAGGACAAGGGAGCCGTTCGCAATGAGTTTACTACGGAGCGCAACAACAAAAGGGTGTTGAGTAGCAGCGGAAGGCCGCTCCTGTGAAACTGCGGTAGATCCAGCATAGACTACAAATCCCGTCTCAGTCCTGGCCCCAGTTGCGTTTGCACCCTTGTTCTTGCAGTGCAAAAGGGACTTCTTTGATGGTTTTGGCTTTGTTCCGGTAATCGGTGTCAGAATGTCTGAGCCAAGAACGGGCAGGACCTGCTGAACGCGATCGAAGAATACCTCCATATCCTCGCGGTCAGATTCCGGAAGTCTGCTGCTGCTCTGATTAGCATTCTCCAGCAGGTAACGACCAATTCGCTTGGCCTCATCAATAAGGCGATTCTCAAGATACTTAATGTGTGCCTTCGTCAGGTTCTCGTCTTTGCTGACAAAGGCCACAACCGAAACCCAGAAATCTTTTGCTCTGTGTTGCTTTAATCTGTCGCGAATAATCTCCGCCTCGCCAATGTATGCAAGTTGGTCGCCCGTATCCGCATCAGTGCCAAAGAGAAAATAGACGCCTGCACTCAACAGTTCCTCGCGCGCGAGTAGATCGTCAAGATCTGTGCGCGGGGCAGCAAGTGCTTTCCCTGTCCAATTGGATACTTCGGCGGTTCTAAATCGCTTGGCATCAGCGTGTGGAAGAAAGAGTTTGATCGTCGCAGTAGGCATATATTATTGGCTAACGTCCCCAGTGACCTATCCCTGCCTGCTTTCGGCATTCCTCCTGCCCGCGAAGCGGAATCAGCAGGAGGTATGCCGAAAGTCCCGAAGGGACAGGGATTAGGTCGACTGGCCTGTTCGACTTTATGTTTGAACTTCTTCGCTCCAAATCCTTCCCAATTCCCTCAAATCAGTATCTGGAACGAAGTCCTTCACTTCAAAATCCTCAGAAATCTGGCAAACTTTGACTAAATCCCTTGCAATGTCGGAGTCCAACTCAATGTAATATCGCTTCTGTGTGCGCTTGGAAATCAGAACCTTTTTCATTGTGGTAGTGGCATCTCGATCTTCTTGTCTGCATTGATTACGATTCTCCAACCTGGGTTTTGGATCAGTTCTGAGGACACCTCGAAAACATCGGCGGTCTTCACCGTGATTCCGGGGTTTAAATCGCTCATCACCTTCTCATCAAAATCAACTTCAGTGACATAGCTGCTGCTTGCACCTACATCGGGACTATATGTAACTCCGTTGGCATCTTTCAGTTCCATGCCGGGGCGATCAAACATCCCCAAAGGCTGTGATGAGGTGTTCTTATACTGCCAAGTTACTGCAACGTAGACCGCACCTTCTGAGGGGGAGGATGAAAAAAACTCGTTGCCGAGTCTGCCTCGCTTTTGCGCGGAAAGAACCGTAATATCACGGCCGGGGGTGGAAATGGTCTGACCAACCTCATACTTTGGGGCTGCGGCTGGTTGATTCTGGCTCGATGTGCTGCGGGGAGAGGAAGGCGAACTTGATGAGGTGCTGCCAGAAGATTCCGAGGATGAAGCCTCTGCCGCTGCAACCGCACCAGCGGTTGTGATAATGGGTGCGATCAAAAGGAAGATAGGCGCTACAATGAGACTGGTCAGCAGAATTAGTATTCCCTGTAAGGTTCCTCCTTTTGTTAGTGCAATAATGCCAAGGATAAACGTTACGAGGAGAACAGGCGCTGCAATAAGCCATGTTGCGAAGCCGATACCGGGTATCATCGAGACAAGGCAGGTTACTCCTATCATAAGCCAACTGGCGATGATAAGTCCTTTGGGATTGTTGGGATTAGGTTGTGTTGTCATTTGTGGTTGGTGTTGTGGTGGTGGATTGGAAGATGGAACAGGGGGAGGCTGATTGGGCGTGGTAGCAAGCATATCGCCGAGTGGTTTCCAGTCGGCGGCACCCTCGATCCAGCCCATGTCCGCAGATGTGAATCGACCTTCATAGAGGAAGTTGCGGATTTGTTCTTCTGTGTATGGGCCGTGTTGCTGCCCGTTTTTGTGGATGTATATGTTATTCATGCTGTGTTGTGTTGTTGGGAAAAGTGTGGACTGGGTTTATTTTTTTGTCGAACGTATATTGGACAACACGGTAAAATATTGGCATTGACCAACGTGTTGGTCAATGCGATATTGGCAACACGTGAGTTCCAATGCTGCAGAGAAATCGGGCTGGGGGGAGCGGATTGACGCGCTCTG